>Ga0181527_1000020_pt1 | contig 177241 bp, 148 predicted proteins | sample PEATcosm2014_Bin_30_FD_119762 | JGI IMG/M metagenome (GOLD analysis project Ga0181527, IMG submission 119762) | Peatland microbial communities from MTU Mesocosm Facility, Houghton, MI, USA - PEATcosm2014_Bin06_60_metaG | ecosystem: Environmental > Terrestrial > Soil > Wetlands > Peat | place...
ATAGAGTAGGTCTTCACTACAGCCTGTTTTGCGCCTTTAGAGGATCGCCCTCGTCAGCAAGTCAAGCCGTTACGTCGCAAAAAAAAGTTCAACCGTCGGTCGAATCCGCCAAGTCGGGCTAAGTACTTCGTGGTTCCTCGTTCTGCATACTTTTGGATTCATCCGGCAGAACCACCGCCCGCGTCCCGTGCTGCCGAATGAATCCGGCGTTCCGCTCCTCCGCGATTCAATCTCCATGTCCTTGTTTGCGCGGTTGACGGTTCTGATGACATGTCCCACGCTGATGACAGGTTATGGACATGCGCTCTCTCTTGCCGGCACAACTGGCGGCTTATATCGATCACACCCTGCTCAAGGCGGAGGCCACGGCCCAGGACATTGAGAAAGTCTGCGCCGAAGCCCGCGACCACCGCTTTTACGGCGTTTGCGTCAACGGTTCGCGAACGGAATTGGCCCGGCATTTTCTGGAAGGCGCCGATATCAAGGTTGTCAGTGTGGTCGGCTTTCCCCTTGGCGCCATGTCCAGCGACGCGAAGCGGTTCGAAGCCGAAGCGGCCGTTGACGATGGCGCGCAGGAGATTGATGTGGTCATCAACCTCGGGCGGCTGAAAGACGGGGAGGATCGATACGTTCTTCGCGAGTTGCGCGACGTGGTGGAAGCGGCGGACGAGCGTCCCGTCAAAGTCATCCTCGAAACCTGCCTGTTGACGCGCGAAGAGAAAATCCGCGCGTGCCGCCTGGTGGTGGAGAGTGGAGCGCGCTTTGTCAAGACCTCCACCGGTTTCGGCGCGGCGGGCGCGACGGTGGAAGACGTTAGGCTGTTGCGGGAGACGGTCGGCCCGAAATTCGGCGTGAAGGCTTCGGGGGGCATTCGCGACGCGAAGGTGGCGCTGGCGATGATCGAGGCCGGGGCGAACCGGCTCGGAACATCGGCCAGTGTCGCGATCGTGAAGGGTCTTGTGCAGAAGGAGGCGCGGGCATATTGAGATGACGATGGATTGCAGTGGCGCTGGTGGGGCGAGCGTCCCCGCGAGCCGTCGTTCAATAACACATTTCCTCCTCGCTCCGGCTCGTCAGGAGCCTCGCCCCACCGGCGCACCGGAGGGCGTGGCACTATTTCCCAGTCCACATCAGATCGAATACCCGGCCTTTGAATGGCCAGTCTTCCATGCGCTTCACCAGTCCTTTGCGCAATGGGTTTTCCTGCACGTAAAGCCATTTCTGTGAGTGGTTCTCGCCATCACGCAGGCGGTGATGCCAGCCGCGTGATTGAAACCTCCATTCCTCCTGCCCGTGCTTCAGACGGAACTGACGTTTCCAGTACGCAATCCATTGCTCGATGGTGAAGTTCAAATCGCGCGCAGCACAAAATGCATGAAAATGATCCGGCATCAGCAGGTAATCTCCGACCAGCCACGCTTTCGATTCCGACCATGTCTCGTGGAGAAGACAATGCGCTGTGCCGTTGGCCAGCCAGGGAGCGCGTTTCTCAGTGGTGATGGTGAGGAGGACGATGTTGGATTGCCCAAGGTTAATGTGAACGCCGGGTGCTGGATTGTCGCGTTGTGGAAGCCCGCTGTCCCTGAAGTTGCCCATGAGCGCAGCATGCTGGAAGTTGAACCTGGTGGGAAGGTTTTTCATGTGACGGCTCGCGGGGACGCTCGCCCCACCCGTTGCCGTCAGCCTGGAATCTTGTGGTGCCAGACTGGGCCGGGAAGGAAGTTGCGAGGATTTCAGGGAACGGCTCGCGGGGACGCTCGCCCCACCAACCATTAGACTTGCCTCACCGAGGCCCGCCAGCTTCACAGCCGGTGGGGCGAGCGTCCTCGCGAGCCGCTTTCAAACTCTCTCCGCGCTTGCGCGCTTTCCGACCCCTTCGCATACTCGCCCTGGCTTTTTGAGTTATGAGCACCACACCCATTCGCGTCGCGGTCACCGGCGCTGCCGGCCACATTGGTTACGCACTTCTTTTTCGCATCGCTTCCGGGGCCATGTTCGGCCCAAACCAGCCGGTCATCCTGCACCTGATCGAAATTGAACCGGCGCTGCCGGCGTTGAATGGCGTGGTGATGGAACTGGAAGACTGCGCCTTTCCTCTCCTGAAAGGCGTGGTGCCCACCGGCAGTCTCGGCGAAGGCTTTCGCAATGTGAACTGGGCGTTGCTCGTCGGCAGCGTTCCCCGCAAGGGCGGCATGGAACGCAAGGATTTGCTCGGGATCAACGGCAAGATTTTCGTCGGACAAGGCCAGGCCATCCAGAACAACGCGGCAGGCGACGTGCGGATTCTGGTCGTGGGAAATCCGTGCAACACCAATTGCCTGATCGCGATGAACAACGCCAAAGGCATCCCAGCCGACCGCTGGTTTGCCATGACCCGGCTGGACGAGAACCGGGCCAAGACTCAACTTGCCAGAAAGGCGGGTGTGGACGTGGCCGCAGTCAGCCGCCTCACGGTTTGGGGTAATCACAGCTCCACGATGTATCCGGACTTTTACAACGCGAAAATCGCCAACCGGGCGGTGACCGAGGCCATTCCGGACGAGGGATGGCTCCAGGGCGAATTCCTCCGCACCGTGCAGCAGCGCGGGGCGGCCATCATCAAAGCCCGCGGCGCCTCGAGTGCCGCCAGCGCGGCCAATGCCGTCGTGGACAGTGTTCGCTCGATCCTGGAGCCGACGCCCGCGGGCGATTGGCACAGCCTGTGTCTGTGCTCGGATGGCAGTTATGGGATTGAGAAAGGATTGATTTGCTCCTTCCCGGTTTTCAGCAAGGGCAAAACCCTCGAAATCGTTCAGGGACTCCCCATCAACGATTTCGGCCGCAGCAAAATCGAATCCACCGTGAATGAGCTGAAGGAAGAGAGATCGATGGTTGCTGATATGTTGGCGAAGTAACAGAGCTGTCCCCACCCGCTTTTTGGCGAAATCGGGTATTGGGACCCGGTTCGGTTGTCTGGCGGGGGCGAAGCAGGGGGGTGGCTGCGCCCGTCAGAGCGTGGCTGATTTCAAGTAGCTGCCTATTTCGACACATATGAAACCCCTTCGTGACTGCCGGCTTTACGCGTTCGTGGACACGGCTTACGGGCGCGGCCGCGCGCCTGAATGGGTGGCTCAACAACTGTGCGACGGCGGGGCCGACCTGATTCAACTGCGCGCCAAAGACTCTTCGCCCGATGAAATCCGGCGGATGGCGGAGGACATTCTGCCCATCACTCGCCGGGCCGATGCGGGGCTGGTCATCAACGACCATTGGAGGGTTGCGCAGGAAGTCGGCGCGGACTTCTGCCATCTCGGCCAGGAAGATTTTTTTGGCGCCGGCCACACCCATGTGTCCGAGGTGCGAGGGCCGAAGTGCGAAATGCGCATCGGGTTGAGTACTCATGCTCCGGACCAAGCCCAACGCGCGATCGCCGCCGGCGCGGCCTATGTCGCGGTGGGTCCCGTGTATGCCACCGGCACCAAGCCGAAAGCGAAACCGGTAACGCTGGAGTACGTCCGCTGGGCGGCCGAGAACGTCGAAATTCCGTGGTTTGCGATCGGGGGTATCGATCTGAACAACATGGATGCCGTGCTGGCGGCGGGCGCGCGCCGTATCTGTGTGGTGTCGGCCATCCTGAACGCGGATGACGTGGCCGGCGCGTGCGCGGCATTTCGAAAAAGGCTTGGGTAGCCCCCAACATGAGTTTGCGGCTGATTGGACGCGCCGGATCAGCCGCGTTCTCACGAACGCAACCCCGCTTGCCAAGAGGGCTTGCCGGTGCCGGCGCCTTCGCCCGCCTGGTGCGCCGATTCAGATTGAATTCGCGATTCCGAATTCGTAATTCAAAATGGATATGAGCGTTCTCATCGTCGGCTCGACGGCCCTGGATTCCATCAAGACTTCCAGGGCGGAAAATCCGCGCCTGCTGGGCGGCTCGGCGAGTCACTCGGCCGTAGCGGCGAGTTTTTTCAGCCCCGTGAAACTCGTCGGCGTGGTCGGCGACGATTTCCCGCGGCGTTACCTCCAACTGTTTCGCCGGCGCCGGATCGACCTCGCAGGTTTACAGCGGCTGCCTGGCAAGACCTTTCACTGGTCCGGCGAATACGAAGCCAATTTGAACAATCGCCGGACGCTGCTGACCGAACTCGGCGTTTTCGAAACCTTCACCCCCACCCTGCCGGAATCGTATCGGGAATCGCCGTTTGTGCTGTTGGCAAACATCGCACCCGGACTGCAACATCATGTGTTGAATCAGATGAAGCGGCCCCGGTTCGTCGTGGCGGACACGATGGACTTGTGGTTGAACATCGCGCTGCCGGATTTGCTGAAGTTGCTCAAGCGGATCGACGGCTTCGTGCTCAACGACAGCGAAGCGCATCAATTGACGAAAGAAGACAACGTCTTCGCCGCCATTCGCAAAATTCATCGACTGGGACCGAAGTATGTCGTTATCAAAAAAGGCTCGCACGGCTCGATTTTGTCCGGTCCCCGGGGCTTCTTCATCTGCCCGGCATATCCGCTGCACGAAGTGGTGGACCCTACCGGCGCCGGCGATTCCTTCGTGGGCGGGATGATGGGGTACCTTGCCGCCGCCAAAGGACCAATGGATCAACACATCCGGCGCGCAATGATTTACGGCAGTGTCGTGGCCTCCTTCTGCTGCGAGGGATTCGGATTGACGCGGACTTCCCGAATCAACCGCCGGCAGATCGAGAACCGCGTCAACAAGTTGCAGAAGCTGACGCGATTTTAAGGATGGGGAAGAGACGGAGCGCTTCTCTCCCAAAACGATGGACAACTCGTTTGCCCAGGTGCCGCGGGTGAATTGTTACTCATAGTCTATTGTCAATGCATGTGGCTTACGTTAATGTGTAACTAAGCTTATGAATAGGAATGGCCACAGGCAGCTTGTACGCGGGTTGTCCCTTACGGCATCCTTGGGCGCATTGGTTCGCAGCCGAAGGTTCCGTCTGGGAATTTCGCAGGAGGAATTGGCGGAACGGGCCGGATTGCATCGTACGTACATCGCGGGCATAGAGGGAGGCGGGCGCAACATCACCCTCAAGAGCATTGAAAAGCTGTCCCAGGGGTTGCAGATCAATGCCGGCGCGCTGTTGGCCGAGTCGGACACAACGCCTCGAAGAGACCTTCCCAGCCTGCTCTTGGTGGAAAGCGATCCAAGGGAACTCGAGTCGATGATGGAGGCGTTCGGGCGGGCGAGGCTGGCAAACGAGATTCACATCGCGCGGGACGGCAACGCGGCGCTCGACTTTCTTTTCTGCAGGGGCAAGTACGGTGGGCGTCGGGGTGAGCCTCTGCCGCAGGTTGTGCTGCTGGACTTGAATCTCCCCATCATTCCCGGGTTGTTGGTGTTGCGCCGGCTGAAAGCCGACAAGCAGACTCAAATGATCCAGGTCGTCGTGCTGGCGACATCGACTCAAGACGAACATTTTGTGGAAGCCATGCGCTTGGGGGCTGCGACTTATCTAATCAAGCCCGTGGATTTTCAGAGTTTCAGCAGGATTACTCCCCAGTTGGGCTTGGTCTGGACGCTATGCCATGCAAACCCTCTCCAATGAAGCGCCGGCACGCATCCTGGTGATAGATGACCATGCCGGCCATCTCGATCTGATCCTTGGTTTGCTCAAAATGTTCGGATTCGTGTCGTTGGCCGCCGCGGAAGCGGAATCCGGATTGGAAACTGCCCGCCACGAGCAACCCGATTTAATCGTTTGCAGCATTCAATTGCCCGGCATCAGCGGGTACGAATTCGCCCGGCGGATCAAAGCGGATCCGAATCTGGGTTCCCTTCCTCTCATGGCCATGGGGGCGTTCGCCGTGGCGCGCGATCGGGGCAAGGCGTTGAAAGCGGGCTTCAACACGTATGTTTCCAAACCGATCGACCCGGACATGTTCTTGGAGGAACTGGCCGCGTTGCTTCCTCCCGGCCAACCCCGCACGCCGGCCCTGACGGCGGGCCCGGCGTATTTTCGTGCCTGGTGGAAAGCATAAAGAACCGGGTTTTGACTTTCCCCATCGCCTTCTCTAGCTTCGTCGGCCATGAGAGTGATTCGTCACACGGACGCGGATTTCTCCAGGCGGCGGCGGGAACTGACCGCTCCGTCCAGCCTGTTCGACCTGGGGATCGAGCAACGCACACGCGTCATCGTTGACGCCGTCAAGGCCCGCGGCGACGAGGCTGTGATCGAGTTTACCGCGCGTTTCGACGGCGCCCCGTTGACGGCGGATCAACTGCCCGTGACGCAGGCGGAGTTGATGTCCGCGTCGCTGAAAGCCGGTGAGTGTTTGCGCGCCGCCGTTGCGGAAGCGGAAACCAACATCGCCCGCTTTGCCCGAAAGTCCCGCCGCCAGAACTGGCACTGCCGGAATTCACACGGAGCGGAGGTCGGCGAGAAATTTGATCCGTTTCAGCGTGTCGGTGTTTATGTGCCGGGCGGCACGGCGCCGCTGGTTTCCAGCGCCCTGATGACGATCACGCTGGCGAAAGTGGCGGGCTGCCCCGAAATTGTCGTGTGCACGCCCTGCGGCAGGGATGGTGGAATCAATCCCGCGCTTTTGTTCGCGGCGCGCGTGGCGGGGGCGACGGAGATTTATCGCGTTGGCGGCGCGCAAGCGGTCGCGGCCATGGCGCACGGAACGAATACCATCCGGCGCGTGCAGAAGATTTTCGGTCCGGGCAACCCTTACGTGGTGGCGGCCAAGCGCCTGCTGGTCGGTTGCGTGGCCATTGATTTGCTGCCGGGACCGAGCGAAGTGCTGGTGCTGGCCGATGAAACCGCCAACCCGAAATTCGCCGCCGCCGATTTGCTCGCGCAAGCCGAACACGGCTCCGGGCACGAGCGTGTCTGGCTGTTGACGACATCGGGCAGAGTGCTCCAGGCCGTCGAGAAGGAAATCGCGAAGCAGTCCCCGAAACTGGCGCGGCGCGAGTTCATTCAGCGCGTGCTCGACAACAACACCTGGCTGGTGCAGGTCGGGACGCTTCAAGAGGCCGTGGCGCTGACGAATGAACTCGCGCCGGAGCACTGCGAAGTCATGACGCGCAATCCGCGCAAAGTATCGGAAGCCATTTTGACCGCCGGCGCGATTTTCCTGGGCTCGTGGTCGCCGACCGTGCTGGGCGATTATGTGGCCGGGCCAAGCCACACGCTGCCCACCGGCGGCGCCGGAGTGTCCTTCGCCGGTTTGACCGTCGATCAGTTCCAGCGCCGGACCAGTGTGGTGGAGTACAGCCGCGGCGCTCTCAAGAAAGCGCTGCCGGCGGTGCAAAAGTTTGCGGAGTTGGAGGGTCTTAGCGCGCACGGGAGGTCGGCAGAGGTGAGAGTCAAAATCAAAAATTGAGAGTACGGAGTTCCGCCTTCAGGCGGCCAATCTGCGAGCCGCGTAAACGCGGAACTCCAAGCTTGCCGCCGGGGCACACTAATTGAGCATCTTCCATAGATGCTCAATCAACTGCTCCAGTCTGGAACAGAGAGTAACAGAACCACCGGCGAGCAGAAGCCAGTGGCGTAATGTGCTTGTTTTCTTACCCACATGCGAACGATTCACCACGGTCGAGCGGCGGGCAGAGGACTGCCCGCCCTACCTTTGCGTCTCTGCGTCTTTGCGTTAAACACGACAGACGTTTTCCCGGCTTGAGCCGCCGCTTGAGTCGGAAACTCGCCGGCGCGTTGCGTGCGGAACGCCGCAAGGTTGCATCATTTGTCGCTCCTGCTTGTCAGCCCTTCATCGATAGCCTAATCTCCGGACATGAAATTGAAGTTCACCGCCGTCTTTCGCCGGTTTCCTGAAGGCTACGCGGCGTTTGTCGGGGGATTGCCTGGAGCGAACACGCAAGGGGCGACTTTGGAGGAGGCGCGGGTCAATCTGGCGGAAGCTGTCGTAATGGTGCTGGAAGCCAATTGCCAGTTGACTGAACAGGAACTGCACGGCCAGGACGTGATTCGCGAGCCGTTGTCGCTGACGGCATGAAGCGGCTGGATCCAATCCGGCATCTCGAACTTCACGGTTGCGAATTCCTGCGCCAGGGAGGCAACCACACGATTAACGTCAACCGGGCGAGGGAAAGGTTTTCCGCCGTGCGGCGTCGCCGCGAAATCATCGAGTTTACCGCCCGAAAAATCTGCAAAGACCCGGATATCCCACAGCCGTGAAGAATCCGCGATTGATCCGGCCCCTGGTTCGCGCGCTCCATCCCTATGTTCCCGGAGAGCAGCCGAAAATCAAAGGATTGATCAAACTCAACACGAACGAGAATCCCTATCCCCCGTCGCCGCATGTGCTGAAAACGGTGAAGGCAGCGGTGGACGGGCGGCTGCGTTTGTATCCGAATCCGACTGCGGACGGGTTGCGGGCGAAGCTGGCGAAGCTGCATGGCTGCAAACCGGAGAATATTATCGTCGGCAACGGTTCGGATGAATTGCTGGCCATGGCGGTGCGGGCGTTTGTGGAACCGGCGGGGACGCTGTGCTCCGCGTCCATGCTTGGCTTTCAGAAACAGGGCAAATGGCCGCGCGGCAGCGCGGCCCTACCCGGTGAGATGGCGGCGCAATATTTCACGCCAAGTTATTCGCTTTATCCGGTGCTGGCAGACATTCATGGAGCTGTGAAAAACCCCGTGCCGCTGAACCCGGATTTCACCCTGCCGAGCGTGGCCGAATTGAAACGGGGCAGGCATTGGAATTTTCAGGCGGCGCTCACGTTCGTCACGACTCCGAACGCGCCGAGCGGACGCGGCTGCCCGACCGCGGAACTGGAGGAGCTTTGCCGGGCGCAAAAGGGAGTGGTTGTGCTCGATGAAGCGTACGTTGATTTTGCGGAGGAAAATGCGCTGGCGCTCGCGCTCAAGCATCCGCATGTGATCGTGGCGCGCACCTTTTCTAAGGCTTATTCCCTGTGCTTTCAGCGTGTGGGATATTTTGTCGGCCATCCGGACCTCATCGGGGCGCTGCAAAAGATCCGGGACAGTTACAACGTCAACGGCCTCGGCCAGATCGCGGCGGAAGCGACCCTGGACGACCCGGCTTATTACCGCGCGAACTTTGGCAGGATCATTGCCACGCGGGAACACTTGAGTCGTGAGCTGACGAAACTCGGTTTTCGTGTTCTGCCCAGCCAGACCAATTTTATCCTGGTGCGGGCGCCGCTGTTTCCGGCGCAGACCTGGCTCCAGAAGCTGCGCGACCGAAGAATCCTGGTGCGTTGGTTCAATCAACCGGTGGTGAACGATTATTTGCGGATCACCATGGGCACGCCGGCTGAGGCCGGGGCTTTGCTGCGCGCTGTGAAAGCGATTCTGCGTTAGACTTTGGCGGCTTTCTGACGAAAGCCGTTATACGATTCACGGAAAGAAATGGGCTGTTCCCGGCTTGAGGCCGTTCGTGATTCCGCGACGGCCGGGAAATTCTTCTTGGCGTTTTGTGCGGATCAGCGATGATTTTCGGCCGATGAATCTGCTCCGTGAAAAACTCCAACGCTCAGCCATCAACGCCCGTTTTGTTCCATTTTTGATTTTTTGCATCATCACGAGCGCCGGCGGGCTGCTGGGCGGCGACTGGAAATTCTGGCTCTATGCGTTGAAAGTGTTCGTGGGCGTGTGGCTTGTCTGGGAGATGCGCCCGTTCGTCGCGGAAATGCGCTGGGCGATCAGTTGGGAGGCCATCGTGGTCGGCGTGGCCATCTTCGCAATCTGGGTCGGCCTGGATCCCTACTACCCGATGAACACGCTGTTGTTCACGGACACCAAGGCGAGTCTCTGGAATCCCTTCGAGCGGTTTGGCGCCGGCAGCGCCGTGGCCTGGGCGCTGATTTGTATCCGCATCGCGGGCATGACCTTCGTGGTGCCGCCCCTGGAGGAAGTCTTTTACCGCTCCTTCCTGTACCGTTATTTCGTCCGCATCAATTTTTTGGAAATGCCCCTGACCCGGTTTCATCCGACCTCGTTCATCGTGACGGCGGTCATTTTTGGGCTCCTCCATTACGAATGGTTGCCCGGGATTCTCTGCGCGATGGCCTATCAATGGCTGGTGATTCGCAAAGGCCGGTTGGGCGATGCCATGACGGCGCACGCGATCACGAACTTCCTGCTCGGGGTTTATGTAGTCTGGAAGGGCGGAACGGCGTGGAAATTCTTTTAAGGGAACAGCGAACGTCCAACATCCACGCCTCAACATCCCATACCCAGTTAAGGCGCGCACCTTGGGTAAATTCGCCGTTGGCTGTTCGGTGTTGGTTGTTGGATGTTTGCTCCAATGATCCCGTGTCTTCTATTTGAAGACGAGCATTTGCTGGTGGTAAACAAGCCCGCCGGCATGAACACGCATGCGCCGGGTCCGTTCGCGGGTGAAGGCCTTTACGACTGGCTGCGGCATCGGGAACCGCGTTGGGCCAGCCTCTCCATCGTTCATCGCCTCGACAAGGAAACCAGCGGAGTGATGGTATTCGGCAAGACCGCGCTGGCCAATGGCTCGATTACCGCGCAATTCGCCGAAAGAACGGTGCGCAAGCAATACGTGTTCCTGACGGATCGATCGCCAAGACGGCGGGGGTTGATCGTAAAATCCGGAATCGCGCGCGCCGGCGAACGCTACATCAGCAGCATACACGGCCAACCGGCGGAAACGCGCTTTTGCTGCGCCGATTTCAAATTTCAGATTTCAAATCTCAAATTGATTGAAGCCGAGCCTTTGACCGGCCGCACGCACCAGGTTCGGGTTCATGCCGCGGAGAACGGCTTTCCGGTTCTGGGCGATACGCTCTATGGCGGTTCGGAATTCAGCCGCCTTTGCCTGCACGCGCGGGGGCTGATCCTGCGGCATCCGGCCAGCGGAAAGGAAATGGAGTTCCACGCCCCGGTGGATTTCTTTGCGGACGCACGGCTGGCCTTGCGCGCCGCGCTCATTGATGCTCACGAAACGGACGCTTTCCGACTCGTTCACGGCGCGAGCGACGGCTGGCCGGACTTGTATGTTGAGCGGCTCGGGAGTTTTTTCCTGTCGCGATCGGAGCGGCCGCTGCATGACAGACAAAAGGAATATGTGCGGAACCTCATGGCTGGCGCTTCGCTCTTCGGAGTTCCGTTTTCAGGCGGTTCTGCACCAGGGGAACCCGGCAAGCCGGCCGTCCCGCTCTGCGGGACGGAACTCCAAACGGGGGCCTACCACAAAATTCTCAAACGGCAGGTCCGGAAAATCGCTCCGGCGGAGGCGTCGCCACTCCTGGTCCTGGGAAGGCCTGCGCCCGATCGTTTTGTCGTGCGTGAAAACGGGATTCAATTCGAGCTGAGTTTCAACGAGGGCTATTCGGTGGGTTTGTTCCTGGACCAGCGCGACAACCGGCGGCGATTGCTGACGGGGCACATCGCGGCGGACTTCTCGCTCTTCAACTCAGAGCTCAAGACTCAAGACTCAAGATTTGAAGTTTTGAATGCCTTCGCCTACACCTGCGGCTTTTCCGTGTGCGCAGCCAAAGCCGGCGCCCGAACCACCAGCCTCGATCTCTCGAAGAAATATCTCGCGTGGGGCAAAAGGAACTTTGTGTTGAACGGATTCGATCCCGCCGGGCACGATTTTATTTATGGCGACGTTTTCGATTGGCTGCGCCGGCTGGCGAAGAGAAAGCTCCTGTTCGATCTGATTTTGCTCGATCCTCCGACGTTCGCGCGATCAAAGGAGCACGGCGTGTTTCGCGTCGAAAAAGATTATGGCAAGCTCGTCGCAGCGGTGTTGCCTCTCCTGAAAACCGGCGGAGTTCTGTTTGCCTCTGCCAATGCGGCGGGGTGGTCGCCCGAGAAGTTTCTGGCCGGCGTCGAAGAGGCCATCCACAGCGCGAAGAGAAGGATCCTCCGGCGCCATTATGCTCCCCAGCCGCCGGATTTCCCGATGTCACGCGCCGAACCGGCTTATTTGAAAACTGTGTGGCTGCGGATCGGGTGATCTGCCGCGGCTCCTCACTTTTGTTCGCGATCCGGCGAGTGAGACGGCAGGCTGACGCGGACAGAAGGCGACGCTCGCCTGAGCAGCAGAAGAACGATCACCAGCGCAACACCAGCCAGAATCAGGCCGGCGATCCCCAGCGCCAGGACCCAGGCATGGCCGGGGTGCGGAGAAGGTTTCTGCGGCTCTGTGGCAGCATTCGGGACGGGCATTGGCGGTGTCGCGCCGGTTTCCGTGGCCGGATTGGCCGTCTCAGGCGCGAGTGCTGGCGTAACCACAAGCGCATGGCTTGCCGTTGCGTTGGTCGCCATTGATGCCGGAGACAGAGCGTTCAACACAACCGGCGCGGCCGGCGGCGGCTCGGATTCTTTTCCCGAGATGATGAGCGGCGGCGCGCTGGGGGACGGTGGTTGGGCGGTTTTGGCTTCCTTCGCTTTACGGGGCAGCAGCTCCGTCGGCAGGGGAGGCAGTTGCAGAGGCCACGGCGGGACAGTCACCGCATAGTCGGTGATCCGACCCCGTTGGGCGCGCAGCACCGTCACAAACGGCATTTTTGCCCGTTCCTGTTCCAATTGCCAGGCCTGGTAAACCGCGTTGATCTGGCTGTCGAATGGCGTGTGATGGATTTTTTCCCGGCCGTCAGAGATCAGAACCACCGTAATAAAATCCGAATCTTTGATGACCCGCTCCATACCCGGGAGGAAGACGTCGAAGCGGCGGCCTTTTTCGTATTTCCGGCTTTTCAAAAACTCAACCACCTGGAGAGCGATGGCCGCGCTGGTTCCAGGCGTCCACTCCTGCAGCGGGAAGAGCCCGGTATAGAGGTCCTCGTTGAAGGTCCACACCCCCAGCGTGTCGCCGCGCCGCATCTGGCCGTTCATGCCGGCCACCAGCATCGCCCCGGCAATTTGTTGGATCGCTTCGGACCGGCGTTGCATTGAGGCCGAGGTCTGCACGATGAACAGCCAGCGGGTCGAAGGAAGTCTGGACGTGAGGTTGGTTTGCCCGGAAACGCTTCCCCCCCAAGGCGCCCCGCCGAACACCACTAAGACCAGGAATATGACTGCCAGGCCAAAGACCCAAGCGAAAAGGCTCGTCATCGGCGTGCCGGTGGCGTCGTGGTATCGCGTCAGGATTTGAATCGATTCATTGCGCGCGGCGGCGGGGTGACGCTGTTTGCCGGGTGCCAGTTCGGGCCGGTTGGGCAGCGGACTGTACCCGTCAACCAGGATTCTGAGGAGGGCCATGACCCCAGCATACCGTCCTGCTCCGGATTGGGGAAACGTAAAACGAACGGGCTGGCGCCAGGGCGCACTCCGGACTCTGGCGGCAGATCGAGCGCGAAGGGGGGTTGTCATCCGGCGGGTGGCGGCGGCGGTCAAACCGCCGCCGATAGTGGCGGCATTCTGACGAAAGCCGCCCCGCAGTTCCCGGGTAGTCCCGGAATAGTGGTTGCGCGCCACTCCGGTTCTGTTACCGTCGTTCGGAGAGAATTTATGAGGCTCAGGGTTCCCATGCTGGTTGCCGCACTGACTTTTGCCAGCGCGGTGGGACTGCGCGCCGCCTCTGAGCGCAGGGTGGGAATGATTGATATCCGGGGTGCGATCGGACCGGCCACGGCCAGTTATGTCGCCCGGGCGGTCGGCGTGGCGGCGGCGCACGGCGATGCCTGCCTGATCATTCAGCTCGATACACCGGGTGGACTGCTCGATTCCACCAAGGACATTGTTCAAACCTTTTACAGCTCACTGGTTCCAATTGTCGTTTACGTGGCGCCTTCCGGGGCCAGTGCCACCAGCGCGGGTTGCTTCATCACGATGGCCGCCGATATCGCCGCCATGGCCCCCAACACGAGCATTGGCGCCGCCCATCCGGTCGAACTTGGCGCTGTCGGCAGTGAGAAGCCCGACGATGTCATGAAGCAGAAGCTGGAGAATTTCGCCAGCAGTTACATCGAGGCCATTGCCGAGAAACGCGGCCGCAACGCCGAGTGGGCCAAATCCGCCGTTAGCGAGAGCGCTTCCATCACCGCCGAAAAGGCTCTGGATCTGAACGTCATTAATTTGATTGCGAAAGACGTGCCCGATCTGCTGGACCAACTCGACGGGCGCGACGTAAACGGCAAGGCACTGAAGACTGCCGGAGCCACCGTCGTGGACATCCCGATGGCGGCCGGCGAAAAGTTTTTCCAGATGCTGTGGCGGCCCGAGGTGATGTTCGTTCTCATGCTGATCGCGATCTACGGTATCATCGGGGAGATCAGCCATCCGGGCGCCGTTCTCCCCGGTGTTGCCGGCGCGATTGCGCTGATCCTTTTCCTTTACATGTCCACCATTTTGCCGGTCAACGTGGCCGGCGTGGTGCTGGTGATCCTGGCCCTCGCGTTATTCGCCGTGGACATTTACTCGCCGACCCACGGCGTGCTGACGGCCGGTGGCGTCGTGGCCTTCTTTCTCGGCGCCTTGATGCTGTTCAACCGCTCCGGACCGGGATTTCAACTTTCTCTGACCTGGATCATACCTGCCACGCTGGTCACGGCCTTGTTCTTTTTGTTTGTGGCCGGCGCGGGTTTGCGCGCGCAGCGACTGCCGGTGCGGGCCGGGTGGGAGACCATGCGGGGCAGGGTCGTGCCCGCCCTTAATCGCATCGATGCCAGGAGCGGCAGAGTTTTCATCGAAGGCGAATATTGGAATGCGGTGAGCAATGTAGTCATCGAAAAGGATCAACCGGTCGAAGTGGTCGGCATCGACGGACTGACGTTGAAAGTGAAACCCAAAACCCAATAACGGAGAGATTATGGAAAACCTGATTGGTGCCTTTGTGAAGCTCGGTTCAACCGCGGTGGTAATAATTATTCTGGCGGCGATTGTGTTGCCGCAGGCATTGCGCATCCTGCGCGAATATGAACGCGGTGTCATTTTCCGCCTGGGCAAACTGCTCCGGGCGAAGGGACCCGGACTCATCTTGCTGATCCCCATCGTAGACCGCATGGTGAAAATGGATCTCCGCGTGGTGACCATTGACGTTTCCAAACAGGAAATCATGACCCGCGACAACGTGCCCGCCACCGTGGACGCGGTGGTTTATTTCCGCGTCGTGGATCCCGTCGCCGCGGTGGTGAAGGTGGAAAACTTCTGGAAGGCGACTTCGCTGATCGCGCAGACCACCTTGCGCAGTGTGCTTGGCCAGGCTCCGCTCGACGACCTCCTTTCGCAACGCGATGTGATCAACCAGAAGTTGCAGGAGATCATTGACCGGCAAACCGAACCGTGGGGCATCAAAGTCACCGCCGTCGAGGTCAAGGACGTCGCGTTGCCGGACAGCATGAAGCGTGCGATGGCCAAGCAGGCCGAAGCCGAGCGCGAACGCCGCGCCAAGATCGTCAACGCCGAAGGCGAATTTCAGGCCGCCGAGAAAATGGTGCAGGCCGCGGCTTTGATCAGCAAGGAGCCGATCGCGCTGCAGCTTCGCTATCTCCAGACCATGCGGGAAATCTCCAGCGAACATAACACGACGACGTTCCTGCCGGTGCCGATTGAGTTGTTCAGCTCGTTTTTGAAGAAGTAAGCGGCGATGGGGAAATGAGAGGCTGGTGGCGATTCGTCCTTGGCGGCTTGAAACAAGCCGCTTGGGTGGTAGCGACCGTCCTGGTTCTGGGCGCCGTCGGCTGGCTCGGCGTGGCCAACGACGCGATGTGGCATGTGAATCGTGTGATGGTCGGTTTCGCTGTGAGTATTCTGAGCGGTCCCGTTCCCCCTCTGCTGACCTGTTTCGACATTACCAACAGCCAGCTTTTCCAACTCTGCTCATATTTGTAGCATTAGCCGAAAAGTTGGTGGGGCGAGCGTCCTCGCGAGCTGTGATTGCGTTGGAGGGAAGCGCTTTGTCGCTTCCCTGATTTCTTGGGCACTGACGGAGCAGTGCCCTCCAATCAACGCGCGGCTCGCCGGGAGTCTCGCCCCACCGAACTGTGCCACTACCCGTATCGGCATGCCGCCGCTGTTTCCAACCTTCCAGACGTTTCCGGTCGCCACTTGTCCAAACCCTCACCGTTCCGTCAGTCGGTTCAGCTTCTTTGCGGCCTGGCCGCTGTCAATCAGGTCCGCGGCAAGTTCCCAGCCTTCCAACAGGGCGCGCGTTCGCCCGGCGACGAACAACGCCGCCGCCGCGTTGAGCAGCACGGCATCCCGCCTTGGACCACGCTCCTGGCCGCCGATGACGCGGCGAATGATGTCGGCATTGATCGCGCGATCCCCGCCGCGAAGATCCGCCAGCGTGGCCGGTTGCAGCGGAAATATTTCCGGCGACAACACCGAACACGCCAGCCCCCGTTCCTGGTAAAACTCAGCGACGGTCGTCGGCCCGAGCGGTGAAATCTCATCGAGATAGCGGACGGGTTCGGCCCCGCCGCCCACGGCGCCGCTGACGACCATGGCGCGGCGGACGCCCAGGGACTGAAGGACGCGGGCGAGCGGCTCGCAGAGGTCCGGGCGGGAGACGCCCACGAGCATGGCGCTGGGCCGGGCCGGATTCAACAACGGGCCCAGAAAATTGAAAATCGTGGTCTGGCCGCGTTCGGCGCAGAGCTTGCGCGCCGGAATAATATGCCGGAACGCCGGATGATATTTGGGCGCGAAGAAGTACGCAAAACCATGCCGGCGCAGCGACTGGACAGCCTGCTCCGGACCCTGGTCGAAGGGAATGCCCAGGGCTTCCATCACATCGGCGCTGCCGATGGGCGACGTGCTTGCGCGATTCCCGTGTTTTGCAACCAGCACGCCCGCCGCTGCCGCGATGAGCGCGACGGTCGTTGAAATATTGAATGTGCTCAGGCGGTCGCCTCCCGTCCCGACGACGTCAAGAATCTCGCCGCTGCGATGTTCCGGGTCGAGCATCGGCTGGACGGCTCTGGCCCGCAGCGTCCGGGCAAACGCGGCGATTTCTTCAACCGTTTCTCCTTTCCTGGCGAGCGCCGACAGAAAATCCGCCTTGATCGCCGGCGGGATTTTTTCGTCCACCAACTGTTCGATTGCGAGATCAATCTGTGCGTCGGAAAGCGCTTTCGAAGCGGCGAGGTCACAGGTCAATTGTTCCAGCACGCGCCGATATTAGAGTCCAAAGTCCAAAGTCCAAAGCCCAAAGTAGGTCGCCGGGGGCGCATCCGCACTCTGCCACCGAGCCTATGTGCTTGAACATTCAAGAACATTTCTGCGCCTTGCATGCTTATGCCTCGTAAGCGCGGGATTCAAAACGGACCGGAGGGGAGCCTGACGAAGCAGAATCAGGGCTCTTTCGGTGGGTCATCTTTCCGGCCTGCCGAACGCTCCTTCGGCGGCGGCACGTTCGCAGGAGAGACAAAGGTTGCCCAGGTCTTGCCGGACTCCGGGGAATAGTCGGCCGTTCTGCCCGGAACCGGTGGAATGCGGATGAGCACCTGGCAGCTCGGGCATTGGATCTGCCGGCCGGACATCTGCTCGTCACATTCCAGGTGTTGCTTGCAATGGGGGCAAAAGAATTTGAATTGGCTCATAAGTCCTCGAGTTCAGGGCGCGCGGTCTGTCATGTTAGTGCTCGATGAATTGGCCGGCGGCATGAGATTGGCAGAGCCTGACGCCTTGTCGAGCTCAACCCGTTTCTTCCTCCATTCGGCGGCCTCGTCGGGGCGGCCTGACACTTCATAGAGTTGCACCATGCGTTCGAGGGCCTCCTGGAGTCGAGGTTTGTCCGGGAATGCGATCCGGTCCTGCTGCCGGCTCATGCCGGCATAGCCCGAAAGCAGCAGAGGTTCGGCCTCGGAGCATTGATTCTGTGCCACCAAAATGCCGCCGAGGCGGCTCCGGGTATCGAACGTGCGCCAACTGTCAGGGAATTTCATCTCGCGGATGGCGAGGCGGTTTCGTTGTGTGGATTCCGCTTTGGCCAGCCGCTTTTCGAGCGCCAGTATATCAGCCAGCCGGCACAGGGCATAGGCTACGCTCTCATGACCGATTCCCAGAAACCTCTTTCGCATCTCCAATAATTTGCGGCGCATGCTTCCTGCCTCCGCCAGTCTCCCTTGATCTGCGAGCACGCGCGAAAGTTCTCCCAGGTCGTTGGCCAGGTGCGGTGTCTGACCCAAGAAAAAAATCGTGTCAACCCGGGCTTACCGAGTACCTTGGCAAACGACGTTTGAAACCAATCCGAACGAAAGGGAAATCCATGCTGGTCGTCCATGTGCATGTTCGCGTGAAGCCGGAGTTTGTCGAGCAGTTCAAACAGGCCAGTATCGAAAACGCGCGCCAGAGTTTGAAAGAACCGGGTGTAGCGCGCTTTGACGTTCTGCAACAGCCGGAGGATCCGACGCGATTCATCCTGGTGGAGGCGTACCGGAGCCCGGAGGCTGCGCTGGCGCATAAGGAAACCAAGCACTACCAAACCTGGCGAGATGCGGTCGCGCCGATGATGGCCGAGCCGCGCTCGAGTGTGAAGTTCACGAAGGTTTACCCGGCGGATTGAGTAGCTGCGCTCGTCGGAGCGCGGCCATTGTTTCGAATTCAAGCCGCTGCCATGTATGGTGCGTGATATGGAACAAATGGCCGCATTCTGACGAATGCAGCCGCAACAGCAGAAAATGCATTTCGAATTTGTCACTGCCACCCGGATCATTTTCGGGGCTGGGACGCTTCGTGAACTGGGCGCCATTGCAAAAGTCACCGGCCGGCGCGCTCTGGTCGTCACCGGACGAAACGCCCAACGCGCCGAGAGGGCGCTCGCGATGCTGCGCGCACATGGGGTTGACGCAGTCCCGTTTTCCGTTTCCGGCGAGCCGGAGATTGCGACCGCGCGGGCCGGCGTTGCGGTGGCAAAGCGCGAACGATGCGATCATGTGATCAGCATCGGCGGCGGCAGCGCGTTGGACGCCGGCAAAGCCATCGCCGCCATGCTCACGAATGAAGGCGACCTGCTCGATTACGTTGAAGTCGTCGGGCGCGGCAAGGCCTTGACTCGTGCTTCGGCTCCTTTCATCGCCATCCCAACAACCGCCGGGACCGGTTCCGAAGTGACGCGCAACTCCGTGCTTGCCTCGCCCGAACATCGGGTCAAGGTCAGTCTGCGCAGTCCGCTTATGCTGGCGAAGGTGGCCCTGGTTGACTCGGAACTGACTTACGATTTGCCGCCCAAGATCACGGCAAGCACCGGGCTCGACGCATTGACACAACTGATCGAGCCTTTTGTCTGTCTGCGGGCGAATCCAATGATCGACGCGCTGTGCGTTGACGGCATTCGGCGCGCCGCGCGGTCGTTGCGGGTGGCCTGCGCCAGCGGCCACGATGCCGCCGCCCGGGAAGACATGGCTCTGGCGAGTCTGTTTGGCGGCATGGCTTTGACGAACGCGGGTCTGGGCGCGGTGCACGGTCTGGCCGGACCGCTGGGCGGCATGTTTCCCGCACCTCACGGGGCGCTTTGCGCGGCGCTGCTGCCGCATGTCATGGAAATCAACCTCCAGGCCTTGCGCCGGCGCCAACCCTCACACGAAGTGCTTTACCGCTACGACAAAGTGGCGCGATTACTCATCGGAGAGCCAAACGCAACCGCGGATGACGGCGTCGAGTGGGTGCGCCGGCTCGTTGCCGATTTGAACATTCCCCGGCTCAGCCGTTACGGCGTCACCCGCGAACACGCGGCTGAACTGATTGAGAAAGCCGCCAACGCCAGCAGCATGAAGGCGAATCCGATTGCCCTGACGCCTGAAGACGTCGCGCAGGTTCTGGAGCAGGCAACTTAAAACGCCTTAACCGCGAAATACGCGAAATACGCGGAATACGCGAACAAAGAATGAGAGATGAACGCCGGGTTCGTTTCTCTTTCGCGTGTTCCCGGTATTTCGCGGTTAAGCTTTCGGGCTGGTTCAATTCCCACGACCTCGAGTTTCGCACCTCTCACCTCGCACTTTGGAGAGTCCTCAGGCTCTGGCGGTTCGCTTTTTCTTCAGTTCCTTCATCAGCCTCGGCAACGGCAGCGTGTTGATGACATCTTCCTTTGTCAGCCAGCCTTTGCGCGCGATGCCGGCGCCCAGGCGCAGGAAACCGGCATGCTCGAACCGGTGCGCATCGCAATTGATCACGCACTTCACGCCTTTGCTTTTCGCATAGGGCCAGAGCCGCCAATCCATGTCGAAACGCAACGGGCTGGCGTTAAGTTCGATCCAGGTGCCGGTTTCGGCGCAGGCATCGATCACGGCACGCTGGTTCACTTTGTAAGGCTCCCGTTCCAGCAACAGCCGGCCGGTGAGGTGGCCCAGAATATGGACGCACCGGTTTTCGGCCGCGCCAATCAAGCGTTTCGTCATTTCGGCTTCGGCGAGGTTAAAGCTTTGGTGGATGCTGGCGACCACCACGTCGAGCTGGGCCAGCAGGTCGTCCGCAAAATCCAGCGTCCCGTCCTTCAGGATATCCACTTCGGCGCCCGACAGCAGGCGAAAATTGGTCTCTTCCTTCTCCAAGCGTTCGTTGATTTGTCTTATTTCTTTGATCTGCTGCCGCAAGCGCGCCGGATCCAGCCCGTTTGCCTGGAAGGACGATTTCGAATGGTCGGTGATCGCCCAATACGAGAGGCCGAGCTCGCGCATGGATTTGGCGATTTCCTCAAGTGTCTGATGGCCGTCGCTCCACGTGGAGTGATTGTGCAGTGAGCCTTTCAAGTCGCTCCACTCGATGAGCCGCGGCGCCGGTTGTTTCTCTGCCAGCGCGATTTCGCCCATGTCCTCGCGCAGTTCGGGCGGGATGTAATGGAGGCCGAGTTCCCGGAAAATGTCCTCTTCGGTCTGGCACGCCACGCGCAATTTCGGGTCGCGCGTTTCCTCTTTCGAGCGGAACAATCCGTATTCATTGAGTCGAAGACCGCGGTCGATCGCGCGCTGGCGCAGGACGATATTGTGCTCCTTGTTCCCGGTGAAATACATCAAGGCAAACGGGAATTGGGCCTCGCTGACGACGCGCAGGTCGGACTGGATGCCGCCTTCCAGCAGCACACTGGCTTTCGTGTCCCCTTTGGCGAGCACCTTCAAGATGCGGGGCTGGCTCGTGAAAGAGTCGATGACATTCATGGGATGTTTGGATGACGCCAGCAGGTCGATGTCGCCGATCACTTCCCGGTGTCGGCGCAGGCTTCCCGCCGCGCTGCATCGAATCACGTCAGGATGGGAACGGAGGCTGTCCAGCAGCGGTTCGGCGACGAGCCAGGCGTCGCTGAGCAGATGGCGTGAAGCGTAAGCCCGGCGCCGGTTGATGCCGTCGCGGATGTTTTGCGCCGTCTTTTCGCCGAAGCCGCGGAGTTGTGCGACCCGGCCATCCTCGCAGGCGGCTTCGAGCGCTTCGACGGTGTCAATCCCGAGCTGGTCCTGCAGGGCTTTGATTTTTTTCGGCCCCAAGCCGGGGATTTCCAGCATGGCAACGAGGCCGGGTGGAATAGAAGCCTTCAGATCGTCGTAGTAAGCCAGTTTGCCCGTGGCTGCCAGTTCGGTGATTTTTTTCTGCAGTGCTTCACCAATGCCCTTGATTTCGCCCAATCGGTTTTCGGCGACGAGTGTGGCGAGCGATTCGCCGGCGCTTTGGATGGCGCGCGCGGCGTTGAGGTAGGCGCGCGTTTTGAACGGGTTTTCACCCTTGAGTTCGAGCAGCGTGCCGATATCCATCAGAATTTCCGCCACTTGGTCTTTGTCCATACGCAAAGTATAGGCTCGCGGCGCCGTCGGGCCAAAGCGAAAGCACTCCTGGTGGTGGGTCGCTTGGGCGGGGGAAACTGCCGGCGAGCCGCGGCGTTGGCGCAATCCCGCGTGAGCGGCTCGCGAAGACGCTCGCCCCGCCTGCATCCTGGTTAGACAAACCTGCTGGCGATTCCCGGTTCGCAGGTTGCGCCCAACCCGTATCGGAAGGAGACAAGGCAAGGCCGTCTTTTTCCGGTTGGTCTGAAACCGTTTACGGAGAATTGAGCCGTGGCCTGAAGGTTGCTGCCATTGCGTGTTGAACTCAGGCGCAGCCGGATAGAAGACAATGAGATTCGAAGGCATCAGATTGGATTTCTCGCAGCAGTACCTGCAGGCGACGCTGATTGTGTCCCTCTTGAGTGTGTGGGTGCTGGTCGGACTGTTTGCTTACCTCAATCGTTACACGAAGCGGGAGTATTTCACCGTTTGGACAGCGGGTTGGCTGTTCTATGCGTTGTGGTTGACGCTCAGTTTGACCGTGCAGAACGTCGCGCCGAACCATTTCCTTTCCATTCTCAAACAATGGTGTGTGGCGTTCTCGGCGGTGTTCCTTTTGTGGGGGAGTTTGCGGTTTCTCAGCATTCCGGTGCGGCAGACGTTGTTCGGCCTGTTCATGTTGTTTCTGATGGTTTGGACTTTCGTCAGCCCGGAGATCCTCACCAGCGTGGTGGAGATCCAACTGCCGGTGTTCATCCTGATCGGTCTGGGCAGCCTGTTTGCCGGAGTCAGTTTCTATCGGCTAAGAAAGAAGATGCCCTTCGTCGGCGCGGGCATGTTGTCTCTGGGTTTTCTGCTCTGGGGCCTGTACCTTGTAAGCTACCCGTTCACCCAGCCTTACGGGAATCTTTACAGCGCCGGCTTTCTGGTGGCGGCCGTGCTCCAACTCTTCATTGCGGTCAGCATGATCGTGCTGGTCCTGGAAGAGGTCCGGTATCGAGCCGAGCAGGTGCTGGCCGAAATCGCGACCGTGCAATCCGAAAAGGAAGCCTTGCAGGCCAAAGTGCTCACCACCGAGGAACAATGCCGCAACTTGTATGATCAGGTCCGTCTCACCGAGGGAGTGCAGACCGCTTACGAGGAACTGCGCCGGACGCAGCAGGTGGTCGTGCAACAGGAGCGCCTGCGCGCCCTCGGGCAGATGGCCAGCGGCGTCGCGCATGACGTCAACAATGCCCTGTCGCCCATCATGGCCTACTCCGATTTGCTGCTCAACATGCTGCCCGATCTGCCTGAACAAACCGCGCGGCAGTACCTGGACACGATCAATCGGTCCGGTGATGACATCGCCCACATTGTCGGCCGTATGCGGGAGTTCTATCGTCGCCGGTCCGACACGGAACAACTGGTGAAAGTGAATCTCAACCAGATCATCGAGGAAGTCATTGATCTTACGCGTCCCCGCTGGCGCGACGTTTCGCAGCGCGAGGGCATCCCGATCCAGATCCAGCGCGAGTTTGAGCCCCGGTTGCCTTTGCTGTTAAGCGAGCCGAGCGACCTGAGAGAGGCGCTGATCAATTTGATTTTCAATTCGGTCGACGCTTTGCCGCACGGTGGCACCATCACTCTGGCAACATGCCTGCTGGAACGTCCGTCGGCGGATGCCGACGGCACCCTTGATCGGCAAATCCAGGTCGAGGTGCGCGACAATGGAGTGGGGATGGACGAGAGGACCCGCCAACGTTGCCTGGAACCGTTCTTCTCCACAAAAGCTCAGCGTGGCGGAACCGGCCTGGGGCTGGCGATGGTGTACGGCATGATGCAGCGCCACGACGGCACCATTGAGATCGACAGCGCTCCCGGCCGGGGAACTTCCGTGCGACTCACCTTTCCCGTTCGGGAAAAGGTTTTGCCCAAAGCGGCGCCGCTTGCTTCCGCAGACAAAAGGCCGCGTTCGCTGAATATCCTTTGCATCGACGACGAGCAACAGATACGGCAGGTTTTAAACGATTGTCTCCGTCACTGGAATCATCGCATCGAGCTCGCTTCGAGCGGGAAGGAGGGATTGGAATTGTTCCGCGCGGCTCGGCGGGAAAACAAGCCCTACGAAGCGGTCATCACGGATCTGGGCATGCCGGACATCGACGGGCATCAAGTGGCCCGGACGATCAAAGAAGAGTCGCCCCGAACACCCGTCATTATGATGACCGGCTGGGGGACAATGATGAAGGAAGACGGGGAATCGACGCCTGAAGTCGACGCGTTGATCGGGAAACCCCCGCGCATGCGGGAGTTGAACGAGTTGCTGCTCCGGCTCACCGCGGGGAATCGTGACCGCGTTTCTCAGAACGCGGCGGACTCCTCGAAATGAGCCGCGCTCGCAGGTTTGTTGTTTCACAATCTTGAGCCCGATCCTATCCTGCTCGAGGCGGTCTTGAGACGATGAGCAGAATCAGCAAGCGGATGGCGGTGGCTTTGACCATCGCCGGCTCGGACAGCGGCGGCGGCGCCGGAATCCAGGCGGACCTGAAAACGTTCGCGTCGCTCGGCGTTCATGGCGCGAGCGCGATCACCTGCATCACGGCGCAAAACCCGAAGCGGGTGCTCGGAATTCAGTCCTGCCGGCCGGAGATCGTTCGCCGGCAGATCGAGGCGGTTTTGAGCGAATTGCCTCCCTCCGCGGTGAAAACCGGAATGCTCTATTCGACCGAAATCATCCGCGTGGTCGCGGCTTTCTTTCGTCGCCGCAAACATCCACCACTGGTCGTCGATCCCGTAATGATGGCCAGCAGCGGTTCCCGCTTGCTGAAGCCGTCGGCGATCGAATCTCTTATGAGCGAATTGATTCCTCACGCCGCGCTCGTCACCCCCAATCTGGCTGAAGCCGAAGTCCTCGCGGGTCGGGAACCGACGTCGGTGGAAGACATGCGCCTGGCCGCAAAGGAGATTCACCGTCGCTTCGGCTGCGCCGCTCTGGTCAAAGGCGGCCATTTAAGGAACAGCCGCGAAGCCGCCGACGTGTTCTTCGATGGCCGTGACGAATGGCTGCTGACCGCGCCGTTCATCAAAGGCGTGAGCACGCATGGCACCGGCTGCACCTACTCGGCGGCGATTACCGGTTATCTGGCCTTGGGCTGCGGGCTGATCCAGGCGGTCAGCCGAGCCAAGGAGTACATTTCCCAAGCCATTGCGCAGAGCAAAGCCGCTGCCGGACAACTCGTTCTGAACAACTTTCGGAGGGTCAGACACTGATAGGGCTGTATTGACACTGGCGATGACGTAACTCGCCTTCGCCTTGGCCAAGATCGGTTCCTCCTGGTCTTTGCCACCGACTCTTGAGAGATCTCCTCCAGCAGGCCCAACCCGGCTTATATTGTTTTTGCTTCTTTTTGCCTTTCCTATAGATTCCGGGCATGCCTGAGATTGTGGAATTTGTGAATCGCGGAGCGGCAACGATCACCCCGGCCGTGGTGGACAAGGTGCTCCGGGCTTTGCCGCAATGGAAACTCGAGTTCACGCAGATTTACGAGCCGCTGTTCCCCCATTTGGGGAGCCAACTCGACTTCCTCGCCAACGCCGTCGAGGACTCCGCCGAGGGCGCCTACAAGGATCTGCCCTATTATGCCATTGCCCAGGCCACTTTCGCCCTGGTTTACGCGCATAAGAAGGTGGGCATCATTCCGGACGCGGTTCTGAACCTGGGACGCGCCGACGATTCCAGTGTGGTGCGCGCCGTCCTTATTCCGAACGAAAAGGCGTTCGCGATTTACGCCGCCGCGCAGGATCTGGACTGGACCGGGATCACGAGCCAGCCGTGACGCTGGCTCGTTCTGGTGATCCTCCTCGTCCTCGTCCTGGTGGTTCAGTTCTGGAGTTTCGAGGACGAGGAGGGGAACGACGACGAGGACGGTTCGCCCGATTTCCCCTGCGTCGGTGAATGGACCTCAAGGCGGCTTCCGCACGCGTCGCAGCTCGGTCACACCCCGCGCCTGGACGGCGATTCCCATCAGATCGCAATTTCGCAGTGCAAGAACTGGACACGAGTGTCCTCCAAACGGAAAAGCCTCAGTTCGAGCGCCAAGGCCCGCTTGCCAGGGTCGCGAGCCTGAAATCTGGCGAACATTTTGCTGCAACTAATCGGCCCGGTCACGTGTTTCAGTCGGATAAGTGCTTTTGGCGGGCAAGATTAGAAATGGCGACCACAACCTTCAGTCCAGGCGAAGAAGCCCAATTGGCGCAGACGATTGAGATGTTTGAAGTCATCACCGAATCGCAGCCCCATGACTATCAGTCGCTGGAGATTCTCAAGGAAGCGTATTCAAAGCTGGGCCGCGAGAAGGATGTGATCAAGACCTCAAAGCGTATCGCCGAGGCTTACGTTCAGATGGGCCAGCTTTCCTCGGCCATTCTCGAATATGAAACCATCCTGCAGCGCAACTCGGACGACCCGGACGTGCGCCAGGCCCTCAAGCAAATCGAGAGCAAGGCGAACAACTTCGCGCAGGAAAGCATTCTGACTGACCCGGCGTCCGGCAAAACGTCACCGGCACTGTTCAAAGCCGTCAAAGCCCCCGGCAAAGCCGCACCCGCTCCGGTGGACGACGGGCGTCAGGCGATGCACAAGATTTTTGTCGACGGCAAGATCATTACTGCCGGCGATTTCGATCTGTGCTGGATCACGCCGGATTTGTCCGCGCCGCCCAATGGAGTCGTCGAGCCGTTCGTGCAGATCCTGGCCAACAAGGGGATCCTCCCGATCGAGAAGTCCTTGAAGATTCTCACCGACAAATCACGCACGGCATATCTGCCGCTGGAAAAGTACGACATTGATATTGACCTGACACGGGGTTTTCCCGCGGAAGTCTGCAAACGGTGGTGTGTGCTGCCGTTTGACCGCATGAGCAAGTCGATCCTGGTCGCCACCGCCAATCCCTTCAACCAGCAGGCCACGAAAGAACTGGCCGGGACGACGCCGAATCGGCTGCTGTGGTATTTGACGCCGCCGGTGGAGCTGGTGAAGAACCTGCGGAAAGCCTTCCGATAATTTCATGCCTCCGGTCAAATCATTTGGTGAACGGATTGCCGATGTGTTGGTGGAAGACGGTTTGTTGACGCCCAAGCAGGTGGAGGAGCTCCTCGAGCAGCAAAAGAAGGGTGGCACCCGCCTGCTGAAGCTGATTCTGGAGAAAGCCTATGTAAGTGAACAGGACATGGCGGTTTCCATGGGCCGGGTTTTGAACACCCCGCCCATCAACCTTGCGCGCATCACCATTTCTCCCGAGCTGGCGGAATTGCTGCCGAGCGAGGTCGCGCACAACCACAAGGTCGTGCCGGTGTCGCGCCTCGAGAACAAATTGTTCATCGCCATGGCCGATCCGCTCAATGTGCTGGCCATCGATGACGTCCGGCGCATCACCCGGCTGGAGGTGGCGCCGCTGATCGCCTCCGAAAAAGCGATCACGGACAAGCTCAATCACCTCGCTGCCGCCAAGGGCGGCAGCATGGAAGACATCATCGACGACGTCAACAAGAAGGCGGACAGCGAGGCCGATGAAGCCAAGATCGAAATCGCGCGCGAATCGAATGAAGACGTAAACCTGGATCAACTCGCCGCTTCGAGTGAAGAAGGGCCTGTGATCAAACTGGCCAACCTGATCCTGATTCAGGCGATCAAGGACCACGCCAGCGATATTCATATCGAGCCGTTCGAAAAATCGGTGCGGTTGCGTTACCGCGTGGACGGCGTGTTGATGGACGCGACGCCGCCCCCCAAACAGTTGCAACTGGCGCTGGCCTCGCGCTTCAAAATCATGAGCAGCCTGGACATTGCCGAGCGGCGTCTGCCCCAGGACGGGCGCATGCGGGTCAGGGTCAGCGGCAAGGATTATGACCTTCGCGTTTCCATCATGCCCACCGTTCACGGTGAAAAAATCGTTCTGCGCGTCCTCGATAAAACGAATCTGTCCGCGAGCCTGGACAAGCTCGGGCTGGATCCGGATACATTCCAGCAGGTCAAGCACGCGGTGGACGCGCCGCACGGTCTGATCCTGGTCACCGGGCCGACCGGTTCGGGCAAAACGACCACGCTCTATTCCGCCCTCAATGAGCTCAACAATCCGATTTACAACATCATCACCGTCGAGGACCCGGTCGAATTTCAAATTCCCGGCATCAACCAGGTGCCCACTAAAAAGGAGATCGGCCTCACTTTTGCCAACGCCCTCCGGTCGATCCTGCGCCAGGATCCGGATATCATCATGATCGGCGAAATCCGCGACACCGAGACGGCGGAAATCGCCATTGAAGCGGCGCTCACGGGCCACCAGGTCCTGAGCACCATGCACTGCAACGACGCGCCGGGCGCCATTGCGCGGCTGGACGATATGGGCATTGCGCCGTTCCTGATCTCTTCCTCGGTGATTCTCTCGTGCGCGCAGCGGCTCATGCGCCGCATCTGCTCCCATTGCAAAGAGCCGGTCACCTATCCGGAGAAAATGTACCAGGATTTGAGCATTGACCCGAGCATGTTCAGCGGCGTGACCTTGTACCGCGGGCGCGGTTGCGAGCGTTGCAAGAATTCCGGTTACTCGGGCCGCATGGCGATTATCGAGGCAATGACCATCACCGATGAAATCCGCAAGTTGATCATTGCCCGGGGCAGTTCCCGGGAAATGGGCAAGATCGCCATCGGCCAGGGCATGCGGACGCTGCGCATGGCGGCATTGGACCGTGTGCGCGGAGGCATCTCGACCCTGGAACAGGTGCTCCTGCTGACCTCGGCGCATTGAGCTCCTCGGCGCGCCTGCTCCCTTCAGTGCCGTCATTTCCTGATTTCCAAAACGCCTTTTCAGGGTTAACACAAATCCATGCTCGAACTCGAAGAAGCTCTGGCGCGAATCCTGGCCGCGCTGCCGAAACCTGTTGGTGAACGCGTTCCCCTCCGCCAGGCGCATGGGCGCATTCTTCTGGAGCGAATTTCGGCTGGCGTTGATCTGCCCCTGTTCGACAACTCCTCCGTGGATGGTTACGCGGTGCGCGCAGCGGATGTCGCTCAGGCAAACCCCGGATCTCCCGTCCGCCTCCAGCTTGCGGGGCGGGTTGCGGCGGGCGAAACTCCGCCAGGGGAACTGAGCGCCGGCGCGTGCTTCCGGCTGTTCACCGGCTCGCCGTTGCCGCGCGGATCGGATGCGGTCGTGATGCAGGAGGAGACGCGCCTCGACCCGGGGAGGCCCGGCGAAATCCAGGTGCTGGAAGCGGTTCGGTCGTGGGAAAATGTGCGTTTGCGGGGTGAGGACGTCAAACGCGGGGCGACGCTCCTCGAAGCGGGGGAGGTCCTGACAACCGGCCGCCTGACCCTGCTTGCGGCCGTGGGTGTCACGCCGGTGAACGTTGGCCGGCGACCGGTGGTTGGCTTGCTGGCCACCGGTTCGGAATTGAAGGATCCTGGTGAACCGCTGGCTCCCGGCCAAATCTACGAGAGCAACCTGGCGGGCCTGGCTCCGCTCATTGAACGCGCCGGGGGGATCGCGAAAGCGTTCCCTGTCGTTCCGGATGCGCTTGATGCGACCCGCCTGGCCCTGGAGCGCGCGCTGGGCGAGTGCGACCTCCTTGTCACTTGCGGCGGTGTTTCAGTCGGAGAAATGGATTTTATCAAGAGCGCCTTCGAGCAAATCCGCGGTGATCTGCAATTCTGGAAGGTGGCGATCAAGCCGGGAAGACCGTTCGCTTTCGGCCGCTGTGCCGGTCGATGCCTGTTCGGGTTGCCCGGCAATCCCGTTTCCGCCCTCGTCACGTTCCTGCTGCTGGTCCGTCCGGCACTGCTCCGTTGGTCGGGAGCCGCGGCGACCTCTTTGCCAGCGTCTCCGGGACTGCTGGCCGAACCGCTCCACAACGCCGGATCCCGGCGGCATTTTATGCGGGTGCTCGTGGACGCCGCGGGTAACGTCCGCTCCGCCGGTTTCCAGGCCGCGCACGCCCTAAGTTCGTTGGCGTCAGCCGATGGTCTGGTGGACGTTCCCCCGCACACAACGTTGCCGCCCGGCACAACGGTTCCGGTGTTACGCTGGGAATAGGAGCAGGTCAAAACCCACGCTGGGGCACCGAAAAAACCGGCTTCAGCGGCGGCAATCTCGCTGGCAGCGGAGGAGTCGTCGAAAGGCTCCCTGGCACGGGCGCCGTGGGAGCAGTGGGCGGAGCCCAAGCGGTGCCGCCAGGGCCCGCCGGATTGAGCAAGGAGCTTTGTTGGGACTCGGAAGAAACCGGCGCCGCACTGCCGCTCGCCCCAGGATTTGCGGGCACGCCGGCATTTTGCGGCGTCCCGGCCGACTGATAGTCATAGGACCCATTTAACAGGGATTCGAATCTTTTCAGCAACTCCTCCTGGGCTGCTTTCGCCCGCCTGGATTCCGGAGTCAGCTCGCTCGGGCGGTTGTCGGCGTCGAGCCCGAACCCACGGAAAAGATTCTTCGGACCAGCGCCAGAATCCAGGTAGTTTTTCCCAAAAAAGGGATCTTCGGCCCAGGACGATTTTGATTCTTCCACTCGCCCAAAGGTATTCGCCTCTTCCACCATTCTGCGCAACGCGGTCGCATCATAGTACTGCGACACGTTGCGGTTTTCAGCACCCCGGCCCAATGCCCGGTCGTACAAGCTTTCCATTGAAAACGCCGGCTGAAGCTTCCGATCTCTCGTCTGACCACTTCGCTCGGGGTCCGGCAGTCTCAGAATCTCTCTCAGCAACTGCTCCTGCATCACGTCCTCGGGCTTCTTCAACCCGGAGTTGCCGAGGGCATCCAGCGGATCCTTTGCCCGTTTGTTGATAATCACGCCACTCACCCCCCTCTGCGAGGGCAACATGCCGTAGGGGGAGCTTGCAGGACTCGAGAAGGACTCTCCGGTGCCGGTGCTCCCATCCGGCTTTCGCATGTCGTTGGCTTCCTTCCCCAACTGGTTCACGTTCGTGAGCGCCGTGTCCGGCTTGGGGTCAGAGAACTCGATAGACTCCCGCGCTGGCGGCGATGAATCAGCCGCCCGGACATTCCCCCCGGCAACACCCACGGCGCAAGCCGCAACGCTGCACACCGCCCCAAAACTCGTGAGCCTGAAACTCATTGTCAGACCAAATCATACCTGAAAAAACGGGCGCCGTCAAAGCTGATCTTGACGCCACCCCCCTCTAACCGTCATCTTCCTCGGTTTCACCCGGCGCGCTGACATCGTTGCAGACGCCGCGGTTCGAGGCGGCAAGAAAATCCAACATCGTTTGCGCAGCAGAACTCGAGAATTTCGCCCGTGCGCCAGCGACGGCGGTCCGCAGGTTCTGGCCTCCACGAAAGAGCGCGTGATACAGGCGCTTCAGTTCCAGCCGTTCTTCGGATTTGAAAGCGGCCCGCCGAAGACCCACGATGTTCAAGCCACAAATGCTGTTGTATCCGCGCGCCAGGGTGAATGGCGGGAGGTCTTTGCTGATTGCCGCGCCGCCCTGCATCATCGCCAGCGTCCCGACGCGCGTGAACTGGTGCACCAGGCAATTTCCGGAAATAAACGCCCGATCCTGCACGACGGCGTGTCCGGCCAGCAGCGCGCCGCCCGCCAGAATCACGTGGTTGCCCACAACGCAATTGTGCGCCACATGGCTGTGCTGCATGAGATAATTGTCCGAACCGAGGATCGTTTCTTCGCCAAGGGTGGTCGAGCGGTTGATGGTGACATGCTCCCGGAACACGTTGCGGTCGCCGATCTGAAGTCTCGTCGGCGTGCCGTCATACTTGAGGTCTTGCGGCGCGTCGCCGATGGCGCAACCGGCGTGCAAGCGGTTGTGCGCGCCGATGGTCGTGAGGCCGGTGATGTAAACGTGGGGTCCGATGCTGCAATGCGGCCCGATTTCCACGCCTTCGTCAATCACGGCATAAGGCCCAACCTGGACGGTGGCATCCAGTTTGGCTTTCGGATGAATGATGGCCGTTGGATGAATCATTTCGTTACATCGTTACATCGTGGAATCGCTAAATCGAGTCTTTGTTCGAGCCAGGCGCGGCCGGCCTCAACGATGTGCCGTGGAATGGATTCCGTGGAGTTCAGAAGGCTGATGCCCGATGTCGCCGGCAGGTTTTCGGGGAGCCGGATGTCGTTCAAGATTTTTGTTGGAGAAACAATTATGGCAGGACGAGGAGCAGTTCAAACAACGCGCCCGCGCCCGCGCCCGAGGCATTTCATCGGCGGACATTCACAAAAACCAATCAGGATGATCGGACGCCCGAGCCATCAATTCAAGCCGCTGCTGGAGGTGCCTTGGGGGCCCTTTTTGCCCCACCTCAGACTCATGCTGCCGTTACTGCCGTCCTGGAGATTAATGTAACGGTGGGTATAGTTCGCATCCAACGGCTCCGGTGACGTCGGAAGCAACCCCTCCAGTTTTGGCACCGCAAAGTCCCCCGCCGGCAACGGTTCATTTACTGTGTCATATAGGAATTTCGTGCGCGACACGAAGCCGGTGTAGAAGTGTGTTACTTGTGCTGGACGATAATTCCGGGAATCAATCCACCATTGCATCAGGCTTCCGTAAGGGGTCATCTCGGAAATCCTGTCGATCTGCCAGGCTTCCACCAGAAGATAATTGACGGCCCCGACTTTGCAGATCCCGGCATAATTTAACCCGAGTTCAGTGGCCGCAACAGCGGGCGTCTCGCGGGTCAGGTCAAAGGGATCGCAAATCGAGATGTTCAATTTGCGCATTTCCTTCGCGGGACAGACGACAAAGTTTGTGCTGTTGGCGGATTCCTCGTGCCACCACCAACGCTGACCGTCCGAACCAATCCTAAAGTCGGAACACATTAACATGGGTCCCGTGGCGTCGCCATAATATTGATCGGGTTTTTGCCATTTGAAGGCAGCGCTCTGCGACTGCAATTGGACAAATAATCCATCCTTCTGGCACAGCATGAGGTTCTGGACACGTTCCGCGAGCGAAGTGAGTTGAATGCGCTTCTGTTTCATGGTTTCCAGCAGTTCCAACAGGCGCGGTTCCCCGGCGCAGGCTTCAATCTTCTCCCGGTCCCCTTTCGCGAGTTCCTCGCCGGACACCTGATATTGTAGCTTGACGGGCCTGGCCGGAACTCCGGTGGCGCTCCGGAAACCGGTCAGTGTGAACCCCACTTTTTCATTGGGCGGCAACAATAAAGGAACGCGAAAGGCATGCCTGGCGTCGTCGTACTGGATCCGGGAGATCATCCGGGGTTCCTTGGCGCCACGCTCGGAGAGCAGGCAGACGAATGCCTCCGCTGGCGGGGTCATCGGTTGATCGAATTGGATTTCCAAAAAGGTTCGAAACGGCACCTCGCTTCCGGGCGCAGGTGAAAGGGCTGTCACTTCCGGCAACTTGCTTCGGGCAGGTGCCGGTATGGCTTGCGTGTGAAATCGCCAGACGCACAAACCCGCCAGATGGTGGTCTGTTGACTGGAAACCGTTGCGGGGGAACTGCCTGCGTTCCTTGCTGAGATTGTCATCTTCTCCCAGCGGTTTGTTAACCACAATCTGCTGAAGCGCCCCCGGAGCGAGATGCATCAGAATGGTAAACTCATATTTATCCGGATCGTATTGGGGAAATTCGCAGTCCAGAAAACCACCTGATTCCCAGTCCAACTTGAGTGACAGTGGATCCATGGGCCGGTCGAACCGCACGTGAAGTTCGGTGACGGCATTGACCGCCGGGGCGTCGTTTGTGGGTGTGACCGAAACCACCCTGGGCCGCGACATATCCTTGGCTTCTTCCTTCACGCCCTGATTGTGATCCGGCAGGTCCGCCGTCGAGCGTTCGAGCACGGGTCCTTCGATGGGTTTGGCGGGCAAGGGTGCCCGACTCAGGCGCGTCAGCGCGGCGGTGAGCAGGTCGTCCCGATCGCCTTCAAACGCGCCGGGGGCCGGTTTGAACGGAATCTGCGGCTGAAACCCGCGTTCATCCAGCGGCGTGCCATCCGGCAAGCAATCAATCCACCGCGGCACGCTCGCCGTCATGTCGAGTGGCAGGCGGACGATCTCGGGGTTGCCGCTGGAGCCGCAAGTATGATCGCCCATCGTTGTGACTTCCGGGTCGCCGGTCATCATGCTGATGAACGATTCATTGCTGCTCATGCATTTCTGGCCAATGAGCAATAGCACCGGGCGGTTGTAGCGCCACGGCCCGCGCGGTGCGACTTTGCGTTCGTATTTCTCCGTCAGGTTCGTGTGGTTGGGGCCGTTCCTAAACCGGCTGTAGGCATAGACGAACTCCTTCTCCAGAAAACGGCCGGCGACCTTTTCAGCCAATGGTTCGTCCCCCCCGCCGTTCAGACGCACATCCACAATCAGCCCGCGCGTATCGCGCATTTGTTCCAACGCCTCGCCGCACTCTGCCGGAATCTTCGAATCGTCCCACCCAAAGATGGCGATGAAGCCGATATTGTTGGTCGTAATCGCCCAGGCCACAGAGCCCGCTTGTTTGAGGTTGCCGAGAATGGCCCGACAAGCGTGCGGATTGGCATTGGCTGGCCGTGGCCGGTTGAACACCGGCATGTCCGCGCCGGCGACCGTCAGCCAGACGTGCAAATCCCGGAGCGGTTTCAGCATGTCGGCGCAGACGCTGGCAAACTCATAGGTGGATTTGCTGGCCAGCGCTTTCGGACGGTACTGCTCGCGTAGCTTTGTCCAATCAACTTCCGGGCGTAGCACGAACATGGCATAATTCCGATCAAACGCTTCCCACAGTTGGTCGAAAGCCGCCGCCGCCAGTTCCGGTGTCAGGACGGGCGGTTGGCGCACAGAACGATTCTCGAATGCAGCCCAGTACTGAGCGGTTTGGGCTTCTGTATCCACACTGTAGAAACGACGCGGGCCATCCTTGGTATCCACGTCCACAATCATGTCCTTCGGTTCGGGGATCATGGCTTTTCCCCCCGCATGCCAGCTCGAAGTTATTTTAGAATTGGCAATGACGCGCATCTGGGCCGACAAGTTGGTTGCCCCGTCGAGGGACACCGTCTCCGGCGGGAACAGGCGGGTGATTTCCTTCGGGTGAAACCGGAGCCACACGTGGGCGATGGCTTCCCGGTTGGTCGCTTGACTGGTCAGTGTTCCGCTGACTCGCGGGACGAGCACCGCCCACACGGCCCCATCCGCGCAATGCCCAATGCCCAGGTCAGCAGGGCCAACCTCGACCCGAAACTCCTTGCCCACCTCCAGTCGAAACTGTGTCACCCGAAAGATATCGCCGTCCGTGAACTCCCACGGCCGGGCCTGATCTGGCCTGGCATCGCCCGCAGTCAATTTTGTCGGATAGCGTTGCAAGAGGTCTGGCGCTTCGTCCGGTGCTGCCAAAGACACCTGACAAAAACAAAAGAAACAACACCACATCCAGGTTCGCCCGGCATTCATAAAGATCGCTTTACAGGACCAGTCCGCCAATTTTTGGTTTTTCATGCAAATAGTGTCCGATCAAAAGGACAAGGCAGCGCGCAACTCGTTTTGCACGCATTATTCCGATTCACGATTTTTGAGAAATCACCCCGTCAAGCCGGCATTATCGAGAGCTAGTAAAAATACCCCAACTCGCGCAGCGACACGTAATCCTTGGGCCGTTCGCTGGTCACGCGGCCGATGATCACGTGGTCGAGCACTTCGATTTTCAGGAGTTGACCGGCGCGAATGAGATCGCGCGTCACTTTGATGTCGGCTTCGGAGGGGGTCGGATCGCCGCTCGGGTGATTGTGCGCCAGGACGACCGCCGCCGCGTTGGCCGCGATCGCCGGTTTGAACACTTCGCGCGGATGAACCAGGATTGTGTCAAGCGTGCCTTGCGAGATATTCTCGACCCGGATCAACCTTCGTCGCGTGTTGAGCAGTACCACTTGAAAGTTTTCCACTTCGTAAGCGCGGTTCTGTTCGCGCAGCAAATCCGCAATCAGTTCCGGGCAGTCCAGCATGGGAGATTCCCGGCGCATCTCCACCGCCATGCGGCGGGCGAGCGTGAAGGCGCTTTTCAGGGCGATGGCCTTGTCGCGCCCGACCCCTTTCACCAGCCGCAATTCATCGATGCTTGCGCGCGAGAGGTTGTCCAGGGTCTCGAATTTCCTCAGCAGTTGTTCGGCGACCTGGATCGCCGAAATGCCGCGCATGCCGGTGCGCAACAGGATGGCGATCAACTCGGAGTTTTTCAGCGCCTCGGCGCCGTCGTTGACGAGCCTTTCACGGGGTCGCTCGTTGAGTGGCAAATCCCTGATGCGAAGCCCTGATGCCATGGAAGGATTTAACAACAAAGCAACCAGGAAGCGAAGTAAAAAATGGTTGATTCGGATTGACCATCCCCCTGACCCACTCCCCGCAAACGAGCTTCCTTGTTGCTTTGTTACTTGGTTGTGAATCGGACAGACTGCAAATCCCGCACGACAAACGGCTCGAACTCGCGATGGAAATGTGGCGGAATGCGGGCTTTGAACCGCGCGGTCCGGCCATCGTAGCGCCGCTCGATCACCTGGCCGACTTGGTGTAATCGCGCAATCACGCCGGCTTTGTCATGCGGCACGGCCAGTTCCATGAACTCGCGCGCCGGGCGCAATTGACTGCCCAGTTCCGCCAGCAAGGCGGGAATGCCGTCGCCGTTCGCGGCGGAAACAGCCACGCCGTTCGGATGCCGTTCGAGAAACCGGTTCAGCTTTTCGCAGTTCCCGTTGAGCCGATCCGTCTTGTTGAAAACCATCAGGGTCGGCTTGCCCTCGGCGCCAATCTCCGTCAGCACGGCATCGACCGATTGAATCTGTTCCTCGGCCTTGGGATGGCTGACATCCACGACGTGCAACAACAAGTCCGCTTGCACGACTTCTTCCAGCGTCGCTTTGAACGCCTCGACCAGTCCGTGCGGCAGTTTGCGGATGAACCCCACCGTGTCGGTCAGCAGCACATTCTGGTTCGTCGGCAGACGCAACCGGCGCGTCGTCGGGTCGAGCGTGGCGAACAATTTGTCTTCCGCCAGAACTTCGGCTCCGGTGAGCCGGTTCAGCAGGGTGGATTTGCCGGCATTGGTGTAACCCACGATGGAGGCGAGCGGCCAGCGGTTGCGCTGGCGGGCGTGGCGCTGAGTCGAGCGCTGCCGCTGCACGATCTCCAGATCTTCCCGAATCCGCGCAATGCGGTCCTGAACCCGGCGGCGGTCCGTTTCCAACTGCGTTTCGCCTTCGCCGCCGCGCATGCCAATCCCGCCCTGTTGCCGCGACAAGTGGCCCCAGAACCTCGTCAGCCGGGGCAGCAAATGCTGAAGTTGCGCCAGTTCGACTTGCAGTTTGCCTTCCCGCGTGCGGGCGCGCCGGGCGAAAATGTCAAGAATGAGCGACGTGCGGTCCAGCACCTTGCAATTGAAAACTTTTTCCAGGTTGCGGCTTTGGGCCGGAGACAGTTCGTCGTCGAAAATGACGGTGTCCACGCTATGACGGCGGCAGTGCGCCGCAAATTCGTCCGCTTTGCCTTTGCCGATGAAAGTGGCCGCATTCAGCCCCTCCATTCTCTGAATGCCGTCACCGACGACGTTGCCTCCTGCGGTTGTGGCCAGCTCGGAAAGTTCCTCCAGCGAATCGCGCGTTTCCCACCCTCCGTTTCGGGATTTCAGTTCCACCCCCACGAGAAAAACCTGCTCGGTTCTCGTGTTCGTGGTCTCGATGAGCGCTTTCAATTCTTCTGCCGGTCGTCTCTCTTCCTGTCTTACGGGGTAATTATACCACTTTCCCGGACGGAGAAAAGGACGATTGAATGGAGTAATGGAGTGTTGGAGTGATGGGAAGCAGGGTCCATCATTCCAACACTCCAACACCCCATTACTCCGGTTGCATCCACCAGGACGGAGGCTGGGGCCTGGCCTGATTCTGGCTCAAGAATAAATGGTGGATTTATCGGCGCTTTTTGGGAAAATCGCCTCCTGATGAATCCGATACTGAAACTTTTGCTCGAAGGCGGCAGTTTGAGCACGGCGCAAATGGCGCAGGTGCTCAACCTGACGGAAGTGGAAGTCAACCGGCAATTGGACCAGCTCAAAAAGGACCGCATTCTCTTGGGCTGGCGGCCGGTGTTGAATCTTTCGCAGGAAGACGCGGGCGCGGTGAGGGCAGTCATTGAAGTGCGCATCACCCCGGAGCGCGGCGGCGGATTCAATCGATTGGCCGAACGCATCAGCCGTTTTGACGAAGTGGAGTCCTGCTACCTGATGTCCGGGGGTTATGACTTGTTGGTTTTCGTGACCGGTTCCAGCCTGCAAAAAGTGGCGGCGTTCGTCTCGGAAAAGCTGGCGACGCTGGAAGGCGTGCTTTCCACGGCGACGCATTTTCTGCTTCGTTCCTACAAGGAAATGGGATTTCTGATGGAGATCGCGGCGGAAGAGAACAGCCGCCTCAAGGTGGCGCCGTAGTCTGAATTCTGAATTCTGAATTCTCCCTCTATGGACATCGCTCGTTTCATTGCCCGGCACGTCGTCGATCTGCCCAGGTCCGGCATTCGCGACTTTTTTGAGGTTGTGGCCAGGATGGACGGCGTGATTTCGCTGGGCATCGGGGAGCCGGATTTCGATACGCCCTGGCACATCCGCGAAGCCGCGATTTTTGCGCTGGAAAAAGGCAGGACCCATTACACGTCGAACCTTGGGCTGATCGAACTGCGCCGGGCCATCAATCGATATGTCGAGAAGCATTTCGGGGTGAGTTACCGCCCGGAAGACGAAGTCCTGGTGAGTGTCGGAGTGTCCGAGGCGCTCGACATCACCTTTCGCGCGCTCCTCAACCCGGGCGACAAGGTGATGTTCCACCAGCCCTGTTATGTCAGTTATCATCCGAGCGTCACGCTCACGCACGGCGTCGCCGTGCCGGTGCCGACCTATGCCCGGGACAACTTCGCTTTGACGGCGGAAGCGCTGGCGGCGGCCTGGCAGCCGGGCTGCAAGCTGCTCGTGCTGAATCTGCCCTGCAATCCGACCGGCGGCACCTGCAACCGGGCGCAGCTTGAAGCAATCGCCAGATTCTGCGTGGAAAAAGACCTCCTCGTGTTAAGCGACGAGATTTATTCCGAGCTGACGTTCGAAGGCGAGCACGTCAGCATTGCCGGCCTGGCGGGCATGAGAGAGCGCACGATTTTCCTGCACGGGTTCTCGAAGGCCTTCGCGATGACCGGCTGGCGCATCGGCTATGCGTGCGGTCCGGCCGCGCTGATCGAAGCGATGATGAAGGTGCACCAGTATTCCATGATGTGCGCGTCCATCATCAGCCAGGAAGGCGCGCTCGAGGCGCTGACGCACGGCGAAGAAGCCATGAAATCGATGCGCGAACAGTATCGTCGCCGACGCGATTTCGTCGTCCGCCGGTTCAACGAAATCGGGCTCAAATGCCACCTGCCCCGGGGTTCGTTTTACGCGTTTCCGTCGGTCGAAGCCACCGGCTTGGGCGAAAAAGAGTTTGCGCTGGGTCTGCTGCAGGCCGAGCGCGTGGCGATGGTGCCGGGCTCGGCCTTCGGCGCGAACGGCGCCGGGTTCTGCCGCGCGTGCTTCGCCACGGGCTACGACCAACTCATCGAAGCCAGCGATCGCGTCGCGAGATACGTGCAGAAACTTGCCTCGTCCAGGCGATAGGGAACAGATTTCGACTACGGATGGAGGCGGATGGACAGGGCCGTGGACGATGAGGGCCGCGGCAGCAGGTCAGAACAGATACTGCACCATCATGCCGACAACGGAGAGCGGGCCCTGATCTTCCAGGCTGTCCGTGGCTTTGTCGAGCTTCTGGAGGGACAATTTGGCGTTTCTGTAAAATTCCTGGTCGTTGACCAGTTTGCCGACCGTGCCCTGGCCCTGGTTGATCTTCTGCAGGACTTCCCTGAGGTTCGTCATGGAAGCGGTGGTTTCATTGTACAGCGTGTCGTCTTTGATCAACCTGCCGACCGTGCCCCGGCCGGCGTTCACCTGGTCCAGCACTTTGTGCGCATCCGCGACGGTGAGCTGGACCTCGTCCGCGGTGTTTTGGAGGTTGCTGACCGTGGCGAGCGCGGAGTTGTAGAGCGAATCGTTGTAAATGAGTTTGCCGACGGTGCCTTTCCCCTGAGAGATTTCGGTCGAAATGGACTGCAGATTGGCGATGGTGGCCGTGAGCGGCGCTCGATTGACTTTCAGGAAATCGGTGAATGGACCGAGCAGATTGTCGATTTTGTCGCCGGTGAAGCTTTTCGTGAGGTTTTCGACGCCGCTGGCCACGCTGTCGAGTTTGGCCAACATGGCGCTGAGGTCGGGCTGCTCCCTGGTGCTCACGAGTTGGTTGTTCTCCAAACGGGGCGCCGCGGCGGAACCGAAGCCGATGGAGACGTAGTTCTGGCCCATGAGCCCGGTGAACTTGATCGTGGCGACGCTGTCCGTCTTTACGTCGGTCCCCTGGCGCAGTTTCATGGTGACGTTCACCTTGTTGTCTTCGAGCTGGACATTTTCGACCCAGCCGACATCCACGCCGGCCATTTTCACCCGATCGCCCACTTTCAATTCCTGCACGTTATTGAAGAGGGCATGGAGCCGAAAGCCGCGGGTGAACTTTCCCGCGCCGCCCACGATGTCCATAATGAACACCGCGGCCAGCACCACCAGGGCAACGAAAATTCCAATTCGGGTTTCGAGTGAGTTTCTCATAATCAAGCTTGGGTTGGGGGTTTAAAATCCGCGTGCAGGAACTTTTGGATGAGGGGGTCGGGCCGTCGCTTCACTTCGTCCGGGGTGCCGATGGTCAGAATACGCCCTGCATCGATGACGGCGATGCGGTCAGCCACGCCGAAGGCGAGGTCGCGGTCATGCGACACGACCAGCGAGGTCACCTGAATGCGCTCTTTGAGGCTCAGGATTTCCTCGCCGATCACGACGGCCGACAGCGGGTCGAGCTCGCTGGTCGGCTCGTCGTACAAAATTAATTGAGGTTCGATCACCAGCGCGCGCGCGATGGCCACCCTCTTTTTCATGCCTCCGGAAAGCTCGTTGGGCATCTTGTTTTCCGTCCCTTTCAAACCCACGCTCTCCAGCTTTTCAGCGACAATGCGGGCGATTTCCGGCGGCGGTTTCAGGCGATGTTCGACCAGGTAAAGACCGACATTCTCACCGACCGTGAGCGAATTGAGCAGGGCGCCGGACTGGAAGACGATGGCCAGTCGATACCGGCTCATCACTTCAGGCGATTGGATGGATTGGCCGTCGATGAGGATTTGGCCGGCATCGGGCTCCTCCAGGCCGATGATATGCTTGAGCAACACGCTTTTGCCGCTGCCGCTGGGGCCCATGATGACGAAGATCTCCCCGGGCATCACCTGAAAGTCCAGGCCCTTGAGCACTTCCTGCCCCGCGAAGCTCTTGCGCAAACCGCGCACTTCAACGCTCACCCCGCAATGGTTGGATGCAGTCTCGTTCATTATTTCAGCAGCAACCGCGTCAGGAGGTAGTCGAAAATCACTATCAGAACGATGGAGTTTACCACGGCTTTGGTCACCGACCGGCCGATGCCGCGCGGTCCGCCGATGGTCACCAGCCCTTGGTGGCAGGAGACGACGCCAATGATGATCGCGAAGCAGAGGCTCTTGAACACACCGTTGACGACATCTTTGAGCTCGACCACGTCCTGCAGGTTGGTGAAAAAAGCCTGGAAGGAAATATCAATCCGGTTATTGGAGGAGGCTACCACGGCCCCGCCCAGCCAGCCGACCAGGATCGAGAAAACAACCAACAGCGGCAGAGCCACGGCGATGGCGAGCAGGCGCGGCAACACGAGGTAATGGACCGGGTTGATGTTCATGGTTCGCAGCGCGTCAATCTCCTGATAAACGCGCATGGAACCGATTTCGGCGGCCATGGCCGAGCCAATCCGGCCCGCGATCAGGATGGACATCATCACCGGCGCCAGCTCCTTGCACATGGAAATGCCGACCAACCCTCCGACCGCGGTGGCCAGACCGCGCTGGACCAGCACCGGACCGGTTTGCAGAGTGATGACGCCGCCGATGAAAAACGACAGCACGCACACCATCAGTAAGCTGGCGTTGCCGATTTCAAAGAACTGGTCGAACACTTTCTGGCGCTGCCGCCACGTCTCCGGCAAAGCCAGGAGCGTGCGCCAGAAAAGAACGACCATCTCGCCGATGTTCTCTAACATGGTTCCTCTATTTCATCTCTGCCGATATAAAACTCAAGTCTCTTCTCGGGCCGCCGACCGGATTTTGACCACCGGAATATAGAACAAACGCAGGCTCTTTCCTGCAGAGCCGGATTGGTACTGATAAAGTCCGAACAGAAGCGAGGATTTCCGGGCTTGAGGAGCCGTTTCATGACGGTACAGGTTCCAGAGCAGAGACCGGCTGGCGGCATGAGTGCGGGGATTCGTTTCCGCGCGCCAGACTGACCACAGCGGTGAATAATCGCGCTCGATGCTGGAACTGTTTGGCAGGAACGGTTCCAGGAAGGAAAGAACCTGAAACCGTGTCGCTCCGGTGAAATCGCGGGACCGTGTAAACAGCGGCCAGAAATCAATCCGGCGCCGGCTTTGTCGCGTTTCGGTATTCTTCTCGATCTTATCGGAATACAGGAAAAACAAGATGCGCGTGCGCTCCCGATCCAACGCGCCCGCGTGCACCCGGTTGTATTTGTAGACCGGCCAGAGGTAGAAGTCGCTTGCCAGGTTGGTGTTTTGCGCCCGGCCGTAAAACGGCCAGACGCGCGAAGTGGTTTTGCCTTCCCCGCGCGCAAAGACGATCAGCGGCCAGGGCGTTTCCCATTCCCGGTACTGTCTCTCGCGATCCGTAACGTGGGTGATGAAGGGCCACAACACGGTGGTGGAATCGCGGTGTGGCGATCGGAGATAACTGTAAAAGGGCAGCAGCGCCTGTTCTCTTTGAGGATTCTCCGTGCCGATTCCGGACTGCTTGAGAAAGAAGAACGGCCAGAGCACGAACCGACTGTCGTGGCCGCCGGCGATTTCGGCGTCTCCAAAGCGGTTCGTGCAGGTGGTCGGATCTCTGTGCTCGTGGCCGGTCAGCGGCCAGACTTCCCAGCCGCGCAGCGCCTGGCCGTGGCGCACAGCAAAAAAGGGATACAGGTAATTGTCAGTGACGACGTCTTTCTTTCGGCTCTGGCCATAAATCGGAAACAAGACAAAGAAGATTTCGTCGCGGAACAAGCGATTTTTCAAATCGCCATAAAACGGGACAAGCGCCGTGTAATTCTGGTTCGAATCGGAGGAGCGTTGCTGAAAATAGACCGGAAACAAAGTAAAGCGCCGGCTGATTCGTTCCTCCTGGTCCGCGCCGCCGCTGAAGCTGAAAAATTGGAGCATTTGCCAGCGATATTCCATGCCGAAGCGGCGATAGGTGACCAACGGGTACGCGAAATCCACTTCGTCAAAATCCGTCGCCGCATCCCAGGCGCGGGAAAACAACGGCGGGACCGCCCAAGTCCTCTGAGTGTTTCGAAGTTCGGAATAAAAAAACGGGCCGCAAGCCTCGGTTCTGTGGCCTGATGCCATCGTCAGTGGAAATTTGTCGAAGAGAGGACCCGCTGGAAGCGCATCAGCGGCCAGTCCTTGCTTCAGTGCCAGAAGAAGAAAACTGAGCAGGCAGATCAGATGGCGATTAACATGGCTCATGGTTTACCGATGGCAACCCGTTGCGGCAGATCATGTGAAACAAGACTTCACCAGTGCGAAAAATGGCGTTCTATCACGTTACCGGCCCGCTGTTTTAATGATGTTTTCCACGTGAACATAGAGATTGACCTTTAAACCAGGTTGTTTTACGTTTTTTGCATACTTGAGGTTTTTACCTCGGTTCCTCCCGACCCAGTGTCGATCGTGCATTGTCGGCACTGGGTTGTTTTGTGCCTCGCTCAAATCGCATCATCAAGTTCAACAGTGCCGGCAGGAAAGTGAGTGCTGCAATCATACAGGTTGTGATTCCGGTGGCCATCACGCGGCCCAGGCTTTGGATTCCCTGATGCTTGGCCAGCATCAGGCTGCCGAACCCCGCAATGGCTGTCAGCCCGGAAACCAACACCGCTTTGCCCGTGCTCCGGGCTAGAATACTCGGATGCTGTTCTTCCGCAAACCGGTTTAGAATCTGGATGCCGTTGGTCACGCCGATGCCGATGACCAGCGGCAACGTCATGATGTTGGCGGGGTTGAATGGGGTATGGAACAGGCCCATCAAGCCCCCCAACCACACTGAACCGATAGCCACCGGCAACAAAGCCAGTATCACCGAAGAAAAGCTGCGAAAATGGACGAAGACAAGAACAACAATGGCGCCGAGTGAATACCAGGCCGCTTGTTCATAACTGTCTTTGAGCAATTCGGTGTAATGGTAAAGTTGGACCGGCATTCCGGTGACATCCGGATCCACCGTTCTCAGTTCCCGGATGAATTCCTCCTGGTTTTCACGTTGCCAAACGTCGTTTTTGGGGAAAACCAGCAACAGAAACTTCCCCGTCACACCAATGAACATGTTGCGCATGGCTGGCGGCAAATCCTGCGCCCGCAACGGCGCGCTGTTGTCCTGGTTCTGCAACGCTTCAAAAGTCTCTCGCAGATCGTCGAGCAAGGCCTGTTGAAATTCCGCGAGCTTGACCGAATGCGCCTCCATCGCCTCGGCGTCGCCCTGCAGCATGTCCTTCCGGAAATGCTCGATCGCGGCGCGCAACGAAAGCAATTGCTGGCTCAACGCCGGCTCGTTGGTTCCGACTTCATCGCGTGCGGCGCCGCAGTATCCATACAGCGAGTACAGCGTTTGACTGAGCGCGGAAAGGTTCGCCGGGGCGCGGTCCGGCGGGCGGAATCGGAGTGCGGACAGGTCTTGTTTGATGTCGCCGATCGTGCGCAACTTTTCGGTCTGGTCTTCATTCAGGAAGCCGGCCATCGACCTCACCGACGCCACTGCCGGCAGATTGGTGATTTGTTGTTCGAGGCGGACGGCCTGGCTGATCGAATCCGCAATCACGGCCCCCGTCAGCAGCGACTGACCCGCGGAATGAACCAGTTTTTCGTCCGTTTCCACCGAAGGCAACCCGGCGCTCTGCATCTTCAGCAGGTTGTAGTCGAAATACACCTTGTGCAATTGCGACGCCGCCAGCGCGCACATGACACCGGTCACAATCATCACCAGCACCGGCCGGCTCAACCAAAGGTTCTCGATCCGCGCCCGGCCCTCGGCCAGTGGGACATGCTCCCGGTCGATGACATTCTGCCGGCCGCGCAACAACAGCACCGGCAGCAACGTCATCATCGGCACCAGGCAAATCAGCAGGCCGCTCCCGCAGATAATGCCCATTTCCTGAATCCCCTTGAAGTTCGTCAGACCCATGGCCAGGAAAGCGCCGGCGGTCGTGAAGGCCCCGGTAACAATGCCCTGGCCGGTGAAAACCATCGCCTTCGTCAGGGCCGCTTCCTGCGTCTTGCCGCGGCGCAATTCCTCCTCGTAACGCGTGATCAAATGCACGCCAAAATCAATCGCCAGTCCCACAAGCATGGGCACGAACGTGATGGTCAGCACATTCAAATGCCCGATGGTCAGGGTGGCAAACGCCAGGGTGTACGCCAGCCCGACAAGCAGGCAAATCGTTGCCTTCACCGGCCGGCCGGTCCCCTGGTAACCATAAATGAAAATGAGCGCGCAGATGAGGAGCGACACAATGCTGGCCACCGTGGTGTCTTTCTGGGATTGCTCCATTTCGTCGTAATCCAGCACCGAAAGACCGGTCACGCCCACATTCAAGCCCGGCACTTCGGTCTGTGTCTCCGCCACCAGCGCCCGCAAACGCCGGATACATTTGCCATTAAACTCCTCCTGCGCTTTTTCGGTTTCCATCCGCTTCCCCAGCGGCATGATGTTCTTCGGCTGCACGGTCAACAGATACATGCGCCCTGTGTCATACGTGATGTAAATGTCATTCTGCGCGGCGCCGGTGGGGTCAAACAGCGCTGTGATGCCCGGCGACGGCGGTTCGCCGGGCCGCTGCAGGCTGGCATCCGCTTGCGACACGATGCGTTCCAGCGCGGGCAGCGCCTTGATCAACGATTCGGTTTCGGCATTGGTTTCGCGCGGGGCGGTGCGAAACAGCGTGTTGACCGCCTCAAAGAACGACACCAGGTTCGTGGTTCGCGAAAACTGCTGAATGAAAGGCCCGTAATCCCTCAGCTCACTCCGCAAATCCTGCAGTTCATCTTCCGGAACCAGCAACAGCGCCTTCGCCCCCAACATCTTCAGGTCGTTGTTGTACAGCAGATTGGTGAACAAATCGGTTTGCGCCTCCAGCTTCGCCCCGAGTCGTTCAATGAACTGGCGGTTTTTCTCCGGATTTTCGCTCTCGACCACCACCGCCAGTTCATCCTGTTGCGGGAACTCCCTTTTGAACGCGAGAAAGGCATGTTGATACTTCTCGTTCGCACCCACCAGGTTGTCCCGGTTGGTGTCGAATTCCAGAAAGGTGCAAGTGTACCAGACGCTGGCGACAAACAACACCGCCTGGGAAGAAATGATCAACCAGCGATGCCGGCAGACCGCGTCTGCCACCCAGGCCAGAGCTCGGCCCAAAAATGAATCGTCCGTCAGCTTCTTCATTTCCTCAGGTGGGCAACCCTCCCCCGGTCGCGCCCAGGCCGGACCGCCCCGTCCCATCCGATGGGAGAGGGCGGGGATGAGAGCGCAATCCCCGTTCCGGACTTCGGTTCCAAGTCTGCCGCGGTGAATTCATGCACTGCTTCTCACTCCGGAAATTCCACGTTGCAATGCACCTCTTTGACGTCGTCGTTCTCCTCCAGAGCCTCGATCAATTTGTTCACCGCGGCCACGACCGATTCACCCGCCAGCGGCGCCGTCGCCGTGGGCAGCCACGCGATTTCTGCGACCGCCGGCTTGATCCCTTTTTCTTCGAGCTGTTTGTGAACCGCTTCGAAATGCGCCGGGTCGGTCAAAACCTCGTAGCCGCGCGCGTCCGCCTTGAAATCCTCCGCGCCGGCGTCCAGCGCCACCGCCATGACCTCATCTTCGTTCGCCGCTTCCCGCGCAATAATGATCTGGCCCTTCCGGTGAAACAACCGGCTCACCGAACCCGGCGTGGCGATGCTGGCGCCGTTCTTGGTTACCAGGCTGCGAATTTCCGAGGCGGTGCGATTGCGGTTGTCCGTGCTCAACTCCACCAGCAAGGCGACACCGCCCGGCCCGTAAAGTTCGTAAGTCAGATCCTCGTAGTTGACCGTTTCACCGCCGCCCGTGCCCTTTTTAATCGCCCGCTCGATGTTGTCGTTCGGCATGTTCGCCGCGCGGCATTTGAGCAGCACCATGCGCAGCCGCGGATTCATGTTCGGATCGCCGCCGCCGATTTTGGCGGCGATGGCGATTTCCTTGGCCAGCTTGGAGAAGATTTTTCCCCGCTTGGCGTCAATGGCGCCTTTGAAGTGCTTGACCTTTGCCCATTTGCTGTGACCGGCCATCGTTTGGTTGTTGGTTGAGAGTTGATGGTTGACAGTCGAATCCGTATTCCTATCAACCATCAACCGTCCACGATCAACTCACCCGCTCCACAAACACAGCGGTGCCGTAGCATAATACTTCCGTGATGCCGGCCGCAATCTCGGTGGCGTCGTAACGCACGCCCACGACCGCGTTCGCCCCCAACTGGCCCGCGTGTTCGAGCATGAGATTGAACGCATCTTCGCGCGTCCGCTCGCAGAGTTCGGTGTAGAGCGAAATGTTCCCGCCGAAAATCGCCTGGATGCTGGCGCCGAAATTGCCGATGACCGACCGCGAGCGCACGATGATGCCGCGGACGACGCCAAAGGATTTGACGACGCGATAGCCCGGCAATTCAAACGTCGTGGTCGTCAGAGGATGTGTCTGGCTCATAAGCGATGGGCATTAAACACGAGCGGCCCACCACGCAGAAGCACAATTTTCGCGAATTCAAACTCCCGTCCGCCACGGACCGCGGCTTGTCCCAAAACCTCCACTGCCCCATCACCCCGGAATCCTACCGCGCCCGCTCAACCTTCACTTCGTGAAAGACGACGCTCGAAGCGGACTGGCCCGCGCCGCCGGCGCGAAGGGCTATCCCATCGAAACTGAAGTTGGCCGCGTTGGTATCTGTCACCGAAGTCGCCAGGCTTTTGCCAGTGATGGTATTCGACCACGCCATGCTGATCGCGAGCGACTTCGTATCCACCCGTTTCAGCGCCAGGCGCAACCGGTAGGGTGTGCCGTTCTCAAACCCGGCAAAATGGTCTGTCGGCAGGTGAACCCGCGACAAGGACGTCCACTCCCCGCTCGACCCTAAAAGTGAGGCCCCGGCCGGGTTGGTGCGCTTGCGGATGTCCATGGGCTTGGAGTTGTGGAACGCCGCGCCCATGTTCTGGAACAGCGCATAGCCCTGAACCCCCTCGCCCTGCGACCCCGTGCTGAACCCGTCGTCGCCCACCCGTTTGGGGGAGAGCATGGAATCAGCGAAGTTGAATAGACCCAACCTGAAACCCTGCGAACTGTTTTGCGGAGCCATTCCCCGGAACGACACGAAGAACGTGGCTGCCAGTTCTTCTCCCACCCGCAACTTCACCGGCGAGTCGGCATTGGTCGTGAAGTAAGTCAAAGCCATGACCGAGCTGTCGCCGACGGAGAGGCTCAGCGAATTTGTCGCGGCCGACAACGCCTTGCTGCTGGAGGCGAACCAGCCGGATTCCGCAGGCAGCTTTTGGGTTATGCGCTCGCCGTCGGCCCAGGAATCATCGAGAATGATTTGGGCGTGCGCGGGTTTTGCCACGAACCAGCAACCCATTACCGCGAAGAGGGCCTGCAACCAACGGGAACGGAGCAAGTTTGTTTTCATTTGCCAGTTTGAAGCACGCGTGATGTTCTGCACGCCGTAGCTTATAGACGAACGGGTTTGATTGGGAAAGTGGGAATGCATCGCGACGCGAAACCTCGAGGACTCAACAGAAGCGGTGGTGGTACAGTTTGGTGGGGCGAGACCCGCCTGCGCGGACGAAGCCGCTTCGGCGCGGCGAAGCCCCGGCGAGCCGCGCGTTGATTGGAGGGCGCTGCTCCGTCAGTGCCCAGGAAATCAGGGAAGCGACAAAGCGCTTCCCTCCAACGCCATCACAGCTCGCGAGGACGCTCGCCCCACCCGCCGTTTGGCTAAAACGGTACCACTACCAGAGAAGTCCCGTTTCTTGGTGGCGCTGGTGCCGCCGGGCAGTGCCCCTTTGACCCCGGAGCTGCCGGGTCCGCCGGTCCGCTGCTCGAAACGCGACCGGGAGCCCGGAACTCAGCCGTTCTTGATGAACATTTTACCCGGCAGTTGCCGGATAAGACGCTTCATTTCCAGGCTCAGAAGCGCGACCGAAACCGCGGAACTGGGCAGACCGCTTCTGCGGATGGCATCGTCAATGCCGACTTCGTCGTCGCTCAGCGTGTCGTAAACCATCCGCTCGTTGTCGCTCAACTCGAGCGCCGGGAGCACGCCGGTTTCGGCTGGGGTAGGCGGGCGATTGCTGGCGGGAAAAAGATATTCGAACTCACTGAGAATGTCTTCCGCGCCTTCGCAGAGTTTCGCGCCTTTCTTGATCAGTTCATGACACCCTTTGCTGCGCGGCGAATCGATCCGGCCCGGCACGGCGAAGACTTGCCGGCCGTACTCGGTCGCGAAATTGGCGGTGATCAAGGCGCCGCTGGTGAGGTTGGCTTCCACCACCACCGTGCCCAGCGTCATGCCGGCCACGATCCGGTTGCGTATGGCGAAGGATTGTTTGTCCGCCTGGCGATTAAACGGGTACTGCGTGATCACGGCTCCGTTGCCGGCCACGCGCTCGAACAAATCCCTGTTCTCGGGAGGAAAGACGATGTTAATGCCGGTCCCGAGCACGCAGACCGTGCGGCCTTTCCCGCTGAGCGCTCCCTGGTGGGCCGCCGTGTCAATGCCGCGCGCGCCGCCGCTTACCACCGTCAGGCCGAGGTAAGCCAGTTGATAGGCCAACTTGCGCGCGGCTTCGATGCCGTAGTGTGTCGTCATGCGCGAGCCGACCAGGGCCACGGAATTCTTGTCCTTCGGGGTCAGGGCGCCCTTCACGTAGAGCACGATGGGCGGGTCGTAAATCTGGCGGAGCAGCTCGGGATATTCCGCGTCCGCCTGCGTCAGAATGCGGCAACCGAAATCGGCGATGCGCTTCAACTCGCTGCTGAGGTCAACGGTTTTGTCCCAGCGGGCAATGGCGTCGGCCGTTTCTTCGCCGATGCCGCGGGCGCGGAGGAGTTCCTGGCGGGAGGCGCGGAGAATCGCGGGGGCTTCACCAAAATGTTCGAGCAACTGTCGCACGCGCACCGGCCCCACGTGCTCGATCATGTTCAGCGCCACCAGCGCTTCCCTGGAATCCATGCGGAACGGAATACCCCGGTTAATTCACAATCACAAGGAAAAGTGAACGCGGACTCCTCCCTCCGGGCCAGTTCAGATTGTCGCCGGAATTTTGACCCCTGGTCCAGGTGGATGTTTTGGCGGCCGCCGGTCGCTGGCTCGAAGAGCAAGCGCGAGCTGGAGGGGCTGGAACGGAAGGGGGGCCAACTGACGATGGAGCTGGACTGGTTGAATAGAATCCGGGCCACCGGGCTTGTGAAGGGGCGCGTGGAACTGATGGAACGCATGCTGGTGAGGATGGCCTGGCGTTGGAGAGTGGACTGGACAACTGGTTTGGGCACTGCCACGAGGGCCGCCCGCATCAGAGGCGGGGTGACGCGACGCCTCGCGCAGTGTATCGATATGGCGAGTCGCACGGAGTCAGGCCGGCAACGTGGAACTTGAAGTCAGGCTGCCTGCGGCGGTAAAATGACCATGAACCAAACCAAACGAGAGAGAGAAAGTCGGTGCATGAGTATCGCTTTCTCTCTTCCATAGTGGATGTGAGTGCAGAGCAGAGAACAAAACGACGAATCGTGCGACCCGGAAAGTCACACGTTGTTGCCTGCGCCCCGTGGTTTAAACATGGCGTCAACCTCGAGCGCCGAAGAAGAAAGGACAGCTATGCCAAGGAGACTTCTGAACTCAAACCCGCAAATCATCGCAGGCATCTATGCTCTACTTGGCATATTCCTGACGATGTATCCGGCACAGACAGCCGTGGCAGAAACCCGGTTTACGAACGAATTCTGGATTTCAACGGCTGCGACCGGAATCAACGGCACTGGAACGCTGGACCGCCCCTTTGACGGTTCCACCCAGTCGAACTTCGACTATTGGTTGCACTGGCTGCCGCCCAACTCCACGCTTCACATTATGGGCGGAACGTATCAGACGGCCGGCCGCTCTTATTTGAAGCTCGGCTGGAATGTCAAAACCGGTCAGAAGATATTGGGTAGTGGAATTGATGTAACCGTTCTTCAGCTTATCCCCGGCACGCCTGACGACACCGGCGTTCTGGGCAGTTATGCAGATGCATGCGGGAGCAACATGGAGGTCTCCGATCTGACTCTGGACTGCAATTATACTCCGCCCAATCCTGTGACCTACCACGGGGTGGCCTTGTACGGAACCAGAAACGCGGTAAGGCGGGTAAAAGTCATTAATGCAGCCCATTTCGGCGGCAATACCGAATCGTTTGCGATCGATTTGAGCTCCGGTTTTGCGCAGCAAATCAATAGCGACGGGAACATTATCGAAGAGTGTGAAGTCTCGCAGTACCGGGGCGGAGCTCTCTCTGCATACGCGATGAACGGCGACAGTGGTCCAAACTACTGGATCAGCGGAATAATCCGCAATAATCGCGTCTTTCTTGCCGGGACAAACTGCTGCACACAAGTTGGGATCGGTGGCGCGTACACATATAACTTTTTGGTTGAAGGCAACTATGTCGACGGTGCGGCCATGGGTTTCTATGCGGATACCGGCGGTTTCACAAATACAACCGTCGCTCACAACACCTTCAAGAATTGTTTCTACGGGGTTGCGTTGCAGGGCACAACGAGACAAAACCTGACCTTCTCGTTTAACACCGTTCTGCTTAATCCCAACCGTTTTGTGTATTCGGCGTCGGCGTTCCGATTCAATAGCAATGGACACTATACGAATGTGGTCATTTTTGGAAATAATGTTGGTTTGGATGGATCCCCCGTCGCCGGAGTTCCCTACTATTTTCTCGCTCCGGCCAATGTCACAGGACTCCTCGTGGCCAACAACACGGTTGACGCGAATCTGAGGAGCTCTCTTTCAGGCTGCACGGGAGTCAATATGTTCAACAATGCGGATCGTTACGGAAATGCTTTGACCGGCCTGGACCAGGTTACAACCGCCAACGGCGTCCTGAAAGTGAAAGGGACAACGCTGACGGACAGCGATGGGAAGTTGAGGAGTTCGGCTTTGAACACGGTGACGGTGGGCAAGGGTGGATTGGGACAGGATGCATCCCGTTGGGCCGCTGGCTTCTTTCCCTACACCACCAGCATCGGTGTATTTGGTTCCGCTCCCATTTCCCCCTTCGGCCGCAGCCTCGTCGCCAGCGCGGATGCGGCGGGTGCCCGCGCAACACTGGGATTGTCGGGCGCATCGAGTTCGACTTTCTGGCGCGGCGATGGAACGTGGGCTTCACTTCCGGTGCCGAATGTCGTGAGGAAGACGGTCGATGAGAGCATCACGAGCGACGCAATGTTAAGAGATGACGCCGTTTTGAAGTTTACTATGGCTGCAAACATCAAGTATGCGATCCGACTGAAAGTGTTTTTCAGCACGGTTGCGACTGCTGACTTCAAGTATCGCGTGAGTGGGCCGGCTTCACCCATGCTCGTCCGGCGTTACATCACACGGGCCGCCGGTGGTGCCGTTCCCGCGATGGTCGCAATTGGGACAGCGTATGACTCGGCAGATGTGGCCCTGGCCGGATCAGGGGCGGAGGGGATCATCGACGAAGAGATCGTCGTGCATAATGGGACGACTCCCGGGCTTTTTGTGTTTCGATGGGCGCAAAATGCAAGTCATGCCTCCGCGACAATTGTGCGCGCGGGAAGCTGCCTGGAATACGTGGCGTTTTGAACCGGTTGCCATAGGGGGACCGGGCAGTGCCGGAGTCAACGTTTGATGCTGGCAACCGGCCGGTTCGTGTGCACGGTTCCGACCCGGAGCCGCGCACGTCTGTCTTCACGCCATTCCATGCGCCTGCCGCCGGGGGAATCCGCCTCCGAAACCTTGCTGTCGCTCGCGGGCGGGTCTGGGAAGCAACAGCCCTGGGACTGCTCGCACCTGGGAGCTCTCGCGCAGTCCGACCGGTGTGGCTTCAGAGCAGTTTGATCTGCGCCCGTTCCTGGGCAAGAGTCTCGCTCAAGCTCGCCACGCGGCCATTCCGCCGTTCGATGAGGAGTTTATCCACGGAAGGATCGTAAGGCACGGGATAATTGCCGTCGTAGCAGGCCATGCAAAACGCGGTGCCGGGCAGGCCGGTGGCTTTTACCATTCCCTTTTGGGAAAGGTAATGAAGTGAATCCGCGTTGAGATATTTGCGAATTTCTTCCAGCGAATGGTTTGCGGCCATCAGCTTGCTGCGGTCGGGGAAATCGATGCCATAAACGCAGGGGTGCATGTGCGGCGGACAACTGACCAGCACGTGCACTTCCCTGGCGCCGGCTTCCTTGAGATTGTTCACGCGCGTCTTGCACGTCGTGCCCCGCACGATCGAATCGTCCACTACGATCACGCGCTTGTTTTTCACCAGCTCTACGATGAGGTTGAGTTTGACGCGCACGTCGAAGTCGCGAATCAACTGGGAGGGCTGGAGGAAGCTGCGTCCGACGTAATGGTTGCGCACAAAGGCCATCTCGAACGGAATGCCGGATTCGAGCGAATAACCGAGCGCGGCGCAATTGCCGCTGTCCGGCACCGGAATAACGGCATCGGCCTTGATCGGATATTCGCGGGCGAGCTGGCGGCCCATTTCAACGCGCACCCGGTAGACGTTGCGGTTTGCAATCGTGCTGTCCGGCCGGGCAAAATAGACGTACTCGAACATGCAGAAGGCGCGGCGCTGTTGCTCCGGGAAGGCTTGAATGCTCGTCAATCCCTCTTCGTTGATGATGACAATTTCACCCGGCTCGACGTCGCGGACGAATTTGGCATGGATCAGATCCAGCGCGCAGGTTTCGCTGGCCAGCACCCAGGCATCGTCGATTTTGCCGAGGCACAGCGGCCGGAAGCCCTGCGGGTCGCGCACGCCGATCAATTCTTTCTCGGTCATAATGACCAGCGAATAAGCCCCTTCGAGCCGCCGCAGTGTATGGACCAAACGATTGCCGCTTCCGTTCGAGCCCGGCTGGGCCAGGAGGTGTAAAATGATCTCACTGTCCACCGTGGTCTGGAAAATCTGGCCTTTCTCCTCCAGCTCATCACGCAACGCCACGGCATTGGTCAGGTTGCCGTTGTGCGCGATGGCAACCGGGCCGATGCGGGAGTTGATGGTCAGAGGCTGGGCATTCTGAATCAGCGACGAGCCGGTGGTCGAATATCGGCAATGGCCGACGGCCATCTTGCCGACGAGCCCGTGAAGGATTTCGCCGTCGAACACCTGCGGCACCAGGCCCATGCCTTTGTGTTCGCGAAACTGTTTGCCGTCCGAGCTGACGATGCCGGCGCTTTCCTGGCCGCGGTGCTGCAACGCGTAGAGGCCGTAGTACGTCAATTCCGCGGCGTTCGGATGCCCGAACACGCCGAACACGCCGCAATAATGTTTGGGGTATTCCTGCATCAATCGCTCATCGCGCGCGCGATGGCATTCCACCACAGATCATGCAATTCGCGCAAGTCGCCACTAAACGTGCCTCTGGCGGTTTTGATTTGCAATGACGATCCGCCGACGGTTCCGATGCGCGCCGCAGGCACGCCCAGGATCCCGGCCTGGGCCAGGACCTTGCCGGCATTCAGAGCGGACACAGAAATCAGGATCCGTCCCTGGCTTTCGCCAAACAGCAGGGCGTCGAGTCGGTGGAGCGAGGCGCCAGACGAACGGCTCATCGCTTCCTCCGGTTCGTCTCTCCGGCTCGTGAGGACGCTCGCCTCGCCGTTCCTCGGTTCGGCTCGCGAGGATGCCCGCGCTCCCGTTTCACCGGGGCCCTCACGAGGCGCGGCGACGACAGTCAAATCGATTTCCGCTCCGATCAGCCGTGGCGTCTCGCGCGCAATTTGCCGCGAGATGCAGCTTTCGGCGAGGGCCACGGCCAGGCCGCCATCACTGCAGTCGTGGGCGCTCTTGACCGCGCCGGAATGAATCAGCGCGCGCAATGCCAGATGCAGCTCCTTTTCCCGCTCCAGGTCGCAGCGCGGCGGGGTTCCGGTTTTCCAGCCGTGAATGACCTGCAGATACGCGCTGCCTCCCAGCCCTTGCAGCGGATCGCCTGTGTCCACGGGCGCGCCGAGCAAAATGATCGCGTCGCCTTCGTCCTTGAACCATTGCGTCACGATGTGCTCCGCCTTTTCCACCAGGCCCACCATGGCCACGGTTGGCGTCGGATCGATCGGTCCGGCGGGACTCTGGTTGTAGAGCGAGCAGTTGCCGCCGGTGACGGGTGCGTTGAAGGCTCTGCAGGCGTCGGCCAGGCCGCGCACCGATTCCTTGAGCTGCCAGAACAGCTCCGGGCTGTGGGGGTTGCCAAAATTCAGGTTGTCGGTCACGCCGAGCGGCAGCGCGCCGGAGCATGCGAGGTTGCGCGCGGCTTCCGCCACGGCGATTTTCCCGCCTTCGTAAGGATCGAGATAAACGTAAACCGCGTTGCCGTCCACCGAGAGAGCAATGAATTTTTCCGTGATGGCGGGCACGCGCTGCTGCGCGTCCGGGCCGATCGGCAGCTCGGCCCTGCCCGCGTCCGGCAAAGAGTCCTCTTTAATCCGAAGGACTGCCGCATCAGAGCCGGGACAGACCGCGGAGCCGTCGCGCACCATGTGGTCGTATTGGCGATAGACCCAGTTCTTGGACGCGATCGTAGGCCATGCCAGCAGCTTCTTGAGATCGTCCATGGGCGACCGGGTATCGGCGATTCCGTCGAGGCGGAAGGCGCGGACTTCGTTCAAATATCCGGGTTCTTGCGCGTCGCGCTGGTAAACGGGCGATTCATCGGCGATCTTCTTCGCGGGGATCTCGGCCACCACCTGGCCGTGATTCTTCACGACCATGCGGCCGGTGTCCGTGACGAAACCGATTTGCGCCCAGGGCAAATCCCATTTGTCAAAAATGCGCTTCACTTCCTCTTCGCGTCCCCGGTGGACGATGATGAGCATTCGCTCCTGCGATTCGCTCAGCATGATTTCGTAAGGCGTCATGTTCGGCGCCCGCTGGGGAACCCGGCTCAGGTCGATTTCGATGCCTGTGCCGGCGCGCGCGGCCGTTTCGCAGGTCGAGCAGGTCAAGCCGGCCGCGCCCATGTCCTGGATGCCGGCGACCGCGCCGGTGGCCAGCAATTCCAGGCACGCTTCGCACACCAGTTTCTCCATGAACGGGTCGCCCACCTGCACCGCCCCGCGCTGTAGCTCGGCCGACTCCACGGTCAAATCCTGCGACGCGAAGGCCGCGCCCGCCAGTCCGTCGCGCCCGGTCGCCGGGCCGACGTAGAAGACGGGATTGCCCACCCCTTTGGCGGCGCCGCGCGCGATCTGGTCGTGACGCAGCACGCCGAGGCAGAACGCGTTGACGAGCGGATTACCCTGGTAGGATTTGTCGAAATACACCTCGCCCGCGATCGTTGGAATTCCGAAGCAGTTGCCGTAATGCGCGATGCCGCTGACCACGCCGGCGAACAATCTGCGATTGTTGGCGAGTTCCGGGTTTCGAGTTCCGGGTCTCGAGTTCTCGTCGGTGATGGGCCCGAACCGCAGCGAGTTAACCGAACAGACCGGCCGCGCGCCCATCGTGAAAATATCCCGGACAATGCCGCCCACGCCCGTGGCCGCGCCCTGGAAGGGCTCCACCGCGCTCGGATGGTTGTGCGACTCGATCTTGAACGCGATGGCGAGGCCGTCCCCGATGTCGACGATTCCGGCATTCTCTTCGCCCGCTCCGACGAGGACTTTGGGCGATTTCGTGGGAAAAGTCTTGAGCAGCGGCCGGGTGTTCTTGTAAGAGCAATGCTCGCTCCACATGACCGAGAAAATACCCAGCTCGGTGTAGGTCGGTTCGCGGCCGAGGATCTGTTTGATGCGGTCGAACTCGTCCGGCGTCAGCCCATGCTTTTGAACCAGTTCAGGGGTTATGGCGGGGTCGGGTGTCATGAGGGGCAATCCCGTCAAATCAGCTCACGCCGCTTTCGCCACCGACTTGCTTTCAAGGGCGGCAATGATGCTCTCAAAAATCAGCCGCCCATCGGCCGAGCCGAGAATGGCTTCGCTGGCCCGTTCCGGATGCGGCATCAGGCCGGCAACGTTGCGGCGTTCGTTGCCGATGCCGGCGATGTTGTCGAGCGACCCGTTCGGGTTCGCCTGCTCGGTGACTTCGCCCTGCGCGTTGACGTAGCGCCAGAGGATTTGGTTGTTGGTTTTGAGCCGCGCCAGGGTGGTTTCGTCGGCGAAGTAGCAGCCGTCGCCATGCGCTATGGGAATCCGCAGCAGTTTGTCGGCGGGAATCCGGTTGGTGAATGGCGAATCGGGGGTGGCGGTTTTCAGGAACACGTGTTCACAACGGAACTGGAGCGAGCGGTTCCGGATCAAGGCGCCGGGCAGCAAGCCGGCTTCGCACAGGATCTGGAACCCGTTGCAGATGCCCAGCACCAGTCCGCCGTTGGCCGCAAATGCCTGCACCGCCGCCATCACCGGACTGAACCGCGCGATGGCCCCGGTGCGCAGATAATCCCCGTAACTGAACCCGCCCGGCAGGATCACAGCGTCAACAGGACCAAGAGAATTTTCCTTATGCCATAACAAACGCGCCGAATGGCCGAGCACCTGGCGCAGGACGTGGACGCAATCCTGGTCGCAATTGGAACCCGGAAACTGGAGAACGGCAAAATTCATTTCGATTTAGAGCTTATGATTTGCGATTCACGCATTGAACCTTGAACTGAACCGGTCAATCGTCAATCGTCAATCGTCAATCGTAAACTCTTCGGTTATTCGATCTCCAGTTTGTAGTCCTCGATAATGGGGTTGCTCAAAAACTTGCGCGCGGCGTCGTTCAACGCCTGTTGCGCGGCGGCCTTGTCCGTGCCGGGGGCTAGGTCGATCTCGATATACTTGCCGACGTGGACGCCGGTCACGCCCTGATAGCCCATGTGCTCGAGGGCGTTCTGCACGGTTTTGCCTTGGGGATCGAGCACCGCTTTCTTGGGCGTAACAATAATTCTGGCTTTCATCGTCAAAATCAGAACGGAATTCCCGGCCGCCGGATCAGGGGCATGGTGCGGGAGCAAGACCGACTTGTGAAGTCAGAAGTGCGAGCCGCGAAATCCGCCAACTTCGCGGAGCCAAATTCGCGCCGGTCGCGAAGGCTATTGGCTCGGCGTCATGTCTTGCATGAGCGCCAGCGCAGTGGCCTCGGTGATTTCGCGCACGCGGAACCTGGTCAGGGTCGAAGGCGGCACCCGGGCGGTCAGATCCGACGAGGATGCCTGGCCGATGATTTTCGAGTCCTTCAGGTTGATGGCCGTTGCCTGGATTTCGGGAACGGTGATCGTCTGGCTTTCGGGGAGGGCCGGCACGGCAACGGTCCTGGACGAAACCTGGACTTCGATCACCGCGTCGGCGATCTTGCCGAGCGCCTCGCGATCCTGGCGCGCTTCGGGCGTGTCGGTCGAGCCGAGGAACTCGTCGATCGGCTTGTCGCCAATCACCTGGGCGGCGGCCTTCTGGTCCGCCAGGGTGGCTCCGGCATCGCGCAGCGGACGGCCAAAAAACCGCTCCACATCGCGCCCCATTGGTTTGTCGGTCGCGGTTGACTCGGCCGCAGTGCTGGCGCGCGGGCTTTCGCCGGTCTGGGTGCCCTGTATTGACTTCATCGCGGATTGCTGGTGGATCAGCTCTCGGTTGACGTAGATCAGGAAACGCGGGCTGCCGAGCTTGAGATAGGCTTGTTTGAAGCGGTTGATAATGTTCTGGGCCTGCTCGGGCGTGACCAGCACCGGCTTGCCCGGCACCAGTTTCTCGTCGTAAACATAGACCTGCTTCTCCTGGTCTTTGAGGGTGGCCAGCGGCGGGGGTGGCGGTTCCACGACGTAATCTTTCGGCGGCGGGTTGTTTTGGACAGGCTTGGGGAATTCCAAAGCGCCCTTCTGCGCGTAAACAGAAGGAACGAGCACGGCGGCGGCCAGGAATCCGGCGATTCGTAGAGTTTTCATATAACGATTCGGTTAAGTGGATACCTTTGTGGAGGGTGTCGAGTCAATCACAAACCCTCTGGACCGTTCGGTGCCAACCGCGCTCGCATGCGCCCCGGAGGCCAGAAACACTGCCCGTATTGCGGCCGGAGGCGCAGCCTGACGCGATGGCGGCAAGCGTGGCGGCGGCCCCCAGGGAGGCGCAAGAGCTTTTCATAGGCGAAACGATCCTGGTTCAAGCCGGTCAGAAGCCGACGTTGGGTCGGCTGCCCTGCTTGACGATGGTTTTCTCGTCTTCCCGGACGGCCACGCCGGCGGGACGGCTCGGCGGTCCGACGGTGGCAGTGTCAAGATGCATCCCCGAGGCATTGTCAGGCGACAAGATGTTGATTTCCGAACGCTCAAGGGTTCAAATGGCTGGATGATTGCAAAACGGGTGATTCCCTGTCTGGACGTTCACGCGGGCCAGGTCACGCGCGGTGTCCAGTTCGGCAAAGCCGAGGCTGGCGAACTGCGCAACGTGGGCGATCCCGTCGAGCTGGCGCTGCGCTACAACGAACAGGGCGCGGATGAGATGGTTTTCTTCGACATCACCGCCACGGCGCATGGCCGGGCAACGATGGTGGACGTGATTGAACGCGCGGCGGACCAATGCTTCATGCCGCTCACGGTCGGCGGCGGCATCCGCTCGGTGGAGGACATGTACACGATGCTGCGCGCGGGGGCGGACAAGATCAGCATCAACTCTTCGGCGCTGGCGGACCCCGATCTGATTCGCGCCGGGGCGGAAAAATTCGGCAGCCAGTGCATCGTTGTTTCGATGGATGCGAAAAGAGTGGCGGCGGGGAGGTGGGAAATCTTTTCGCACGGCGGACGCAAAGCCACGGGGCTGGAGGCGGTCGAATGGGCGAAACGCGCCGTGTCGCTCGGCGCCGGCGAGATTGTGCTGAACAGCATCGATGCGGACGGCACCAAGGCCGGGTTCGACCTGGTCATTACGCGTCGGGTCAGCGAATCGGTGGGCGTGCCGGTGGTGGCGAGCGGCGGGGCGGGCAAGCTGGAGCACATGGCCCAGGTGTTGCTCGAGGGCAAAGCCGACGCGGTCCTGGCGGCGAGCATTTTTCACTTCGGCACATACACCGTCGGTGACGTGAAACAGTTCTTGGCCAAGCAAGGGATTCCGGTGAGGTTGTGATTGAATCGCGACCGCCGAGGCAACGAGGCTCGGTTTGAAGTCCGGAGTGAGAGGTGCAAAGGACGAGTCTCTTCGCGCCCAATCAACTCGCATTTCTCCCTTCTCCCCTCGCACTTTGCACAGAGCCTCCTCACGTCGGTTGCTAGTCAATTGGCGGGAACCAGCACCACCGCTTTCAAAGAATTCATCAACCACGAAATACGCGAACTACACGAAAAACCGGGCTGTTGATTCTGTTCGGTGTTCTTTTGGTGTGATCCGTACCACTACCCGTGAAATGTTTCGCGGCTTACGCAAATTCTTCTAACGCAGAGGACGCTGAGACTCGCAGAGCTCCGCAGAGCTTTCTCTTCTCTGCGGTCCCTTGCGGGCTCTGCGTTGGAATCCGCCGGATTCTTGGCGCGGCACGAGAATTCCAGAGCGCGGCCCGGGTGTAGCGGCAGGCCGGAGGCCCGCCGCTACTTTGGTTGAGGCTACGCCGCGCTGCGTATTTCGTGGTTAAAGATCAGTAATTTTTTGCCTCTTTGCGCGTTTGCACCGAAGAATCCGCCCTGCCCTGGCGGATTGCCACAAGCCCGGTTTTTGGTCAGCATGCTTCCGGCTTGACCGAACACTGTGAACGCCAATCAGAAAGAAATCATTGCCATCGCCATTTTTTGCTTCACTTATCTGCTCATCAGCGGGCGGCGACTGAAGATCCTGCCGCTGAATCGTCCGGCTGCGGCCTTGCTGGGCACGGTGCTGATGGTGGCGTGCGGCGTGTTGACTCCGGAGCAGGCCTACCGCTCGGTGGATTACGACACCCTGGTGTTGTTGCTGGGGATGATGCTGATCTCGTCGTACCTCTGCCTGGCGGGATTCTTCGACGGGGCGGCCGACTGGGTTCTGCGGAGGGCCAGGACTGCCCGGGCACTGTTGCTTTATCTGATCCTCACGTCGGGGCTTTTATCGGCGCTGTTGGTCAACGACACGGTCTGCCTGATGCTCACACCGCTGGTCGTGGCGGTGATGGCGCGGGGCAAATTGCCGCTGCTGCCATACCTGCTGGCGCTGGCGATGAGCGCCAACCTCGGCAGCGTAGCCACACTGGTGGGCAATCCCCAGAACATGATCATCGGCCATCAATCCCAGATCCCTTTCCTGCGGTTTTCTGCGTCACTGCTGCCGGCCGCCATCGCGGGGATGCTGATCCAGTATGCCGTTCTGCGGATTGGGTTCCGCAAAATTCTTAGCCAGACTGTCCTCCATCGCCCCGACGTCCCGCCGCGTCCCTTGAACCGCCGGTTGCTGGCGTTGACCCTGGCTATTCTCGGGCTGGTGTTCACCGGCTTTCTGGCCGGCCTCAATCTTTCCTGGACCGCCCTGGCGGGCGGTGCGCTCCTGATGGTGGCGGCGCGGCGCGACACGCATGAAGTGCTCAAGCTGGTGGATTGGCATTTGCTGGTTTTCTTCGCCGCGCTGTTTGTGGTTGTTGAAGGATTGAGCGGAACGGGTTTGCCCGATCAGATTTACCATCGGGTTCATGGCGTCTTCGGCGCCTCAGCCGCGAGCCAGGCGTGGAACCTGGCGTGGTTTTCCGCGCTCGGCTCGAACGTTTTTTCCAACGTGCCGTTTGTGCTGGTGGCGGGGAAATGGGTCAACCACTTTGCCCGGCCCGAATTGATGTGGAAAGTCATGGCCCTGGCCACGACGTTCGCCGGGAATCTCACCATCCTTGGTTCCGTCGCCAATATCATCGTGGTGGAGTCGGCCCGCGCTCACGTCGAAGTGGGTTTTTGGGATTATGCCCGGTACGGCATCCCGGTCACCATCCTTACAACGGTGATCGGCATGCTCATTCTAATGTGTCTGCATTAGGCGGGTATGCCGCGGCGCTTCCCGTGGCGCCGGAGCGGGCCGGCCCGAACGGGGAACCTCGAGCCAGCCGGGAGCGCTGGCGGGAACTGAAATTTTTTTCGTGGTTGCGCCCGTCAAATCTGTTAAGTTGCCCGAGTCGTGTTATGAGTTTTTACGATCAGTTGAAGTTTGACAGCAACGGCTTGATTCCGGCCATCATTCAGGAACAGAAAACCGGCCGCGTGTTGATGATGGCGTGGATGAACCGCGCCTCTCTGGAAAAGTCTGTCGCCGCCGGCAAGACCCATTTCTGGAGCCGTTCGCGCCAGAAATTGTGGATGAAAGGCGAGACCAGCGGCCATACGCAATTCATCAAGGATATTGCCTTCGATTGCGACGGCGACGTGCTTCTGATTCAGGTGGATCAAATCGGCGCGGCGTGTCACGAGGGCTACCAATCCTGTTTCTATCGGTCCGTGGCGGACGGGGGCGGCGGGTTCAGGATTACCGAGCGGCGGCTCGAGACGCCGGAGCAGATTTATGGGAAGAAATAAATCAATGCCGCCGCCTGAAAACGCCGGGAGCGCAAGGCGCAAAACTCCGGGTTTGCGCTGTGTTCCATGCGTTCTTTGCGGTTGAGGAATATGGATGATCTTGTTCCATTTGCCAGCCGGACGTATGGCCTGTGCTTCGTCCTGCTCCTGACTTCGCGCGGCATGGATTTTATGAGCACGTGGATCGCCACGCCCAACCTCGTCCTGGAAGGCAACCCCATCGCGAAGAAGCTGGGCTGGCGCTGGGGCATCCCCCTGAACCTCGCCGCCTGTTTCCTGCTGTCGTTCTGGCCCGTCTCGGCCATCGCGGTCAGCACGACCAGCGTGCTCGTGGCGGCGCGCAATTTCCAATCCGCCTGGCTGATGCGCTCGCTGGGCGAGGAAATCTATCGTGACTGGCACGTGGCCCGCATCCAGGAGACGCGCATCACGCTTTATCTGTTTTGCCTGGCCGGGAACACGCTGCTCATGGCCGGTGTGGGGGTCGCGATCATTTGCTTCAGCAACAAACTGGTGCCATTTGCGATCGGCCTGGGCATCATCGCCTACGCGCTGGCGGTGGCGTTTTACACGCTGCTGGCCGTCTGGCGTCTGCGACACGCGGCGGACCGGAAGCCGCGCGTGACCGAACCATCCCTGGAAGTGCCCGCGAACGGAACCGCCTGCGCCAACCCGGGATTGGCGGGATCCTGGCTGCGTGACAAGGTCCGCTCCTCAGACAAAGTCAGCTAGCACCCGGCCACCGCAATGTATTCACCCACCCTGGACGCATTCCTGAATCTGTCCGCGCAGGGAAATCTGATTCCCGTCACGCGCCGCTTGCTGGCCGACATCGAGACGCCGCTCTCGGCCTATCGAAAAATCCGGGGAGCCGGCGAGGCGTTTCTGTTCGAATCGGTGGAAGGCGGGGAGCACCTGGGGCGCTACTCCTTTGTCGGGTGCAACCCGCGCGCCATCGTCCGCCAGGACGGCCTCCGCGTCGCGGTCATCGAGAATGGAAAGGTGGTCGAGTCTTTTGTTGTTGAGTCCCGCTCACACCCGCAAGAACGAGCCCTCACCCCGTCCCTCTCCCATCCGATGGGAGAGGGTGGTCCCGCGATGGCGGGGCCGGGTGATGGGCCGACCAACGTTCACGACGGCTTGGAAGTCGTCGAACGCGTGATGAAGAAATATCGCGCGGTGCCGGTGGCGGGTTTGCCGCGGTTCACCGGCGGGGCGATTGGTTTTATCGGATACGAATTCATCCACGATGTCGAGCCGGTGGTCCCCCGCCCGCCGCGGGACGAGTTGCGCACCCCGGTCATGTATTTCCTGATTGCGGATCAGCTTATGATCTTCGATCGCGTGGCCCAGACGATCACGGTGCTGGTCAATGCGGTGATCGAGGACGCCGCGGGCCCGGCGGAGGCTTATGAGAGTGCGGTGGCCGAGATTGACAGGCTGGTTTCCCTGCTGGAGCAACCTACCGAGCATCACCCGGTGGGTGTGCCCGCCGTGGCGCCTTCCATTCCTTTCGAGTCAAACGTGCCCCGGGAAAAGTTTTCTGCCAATGTCCTGAAGGCCAAAGAATACATTACGGCCGGCGACATCATCCAGGTGGTCGGTTCGCAACGGTTCTCCACCCCGGTCAAAGCGTCGGCGGTGGATGTTTATCGGGCGGCGCGCTCCGTCAATCCCTCGCCGTACATGTTCCTGCTCGAACTGGAAGGCTTCTCGCTGGTCGGCGCTTCGCCGGAAATTCATGTGCGTTGCGAAGACCGGCGGGTGGAGATTCGTCCGATTGCCGGGACGCGCCGCCGCGGCCAAACGGCGGAAGAAGATGCGGCGCTCGAAAAGGAGTTGCTGGCCGACCCGAAAGAGCGCGCCGAACACGTCATGCTGGTGGACCTGGCGCGCAACGATCTCGGTCGCGTGTGTGATTTCGGCTCGGTTCAGGTTAAAGACCTGATGATTATCGAGCGCTACAGCCATGTCATGCACATCGTGTCCGCGGTGGAAGGGAAGCTTTCGGCGGATCGGACTCTCTACGATCTGATGCGCGCGACCTTCCCCGCCGGCACCCTCAGCGGCGCGCCCAAAATCCGCGCCATGCAGATCATTTCCGAACTGGAGCAAACCGCGCGCGGCCCGTACGGCGGCTGTGTCGGCTACTTCTCTTTTAACGGCAATCTCGACTGCTGCATCACCATTCGCACGGCCCTCCTCAAGGACGGCAAGGCCTTGGTGCAAGCCGGCGGCGGTTGGGTGAACGATTCAACGCCCGAAGGCGAGTATCAGGAAACGATCAACAAAGCCAAAGCGATGCTGACGGCCGTGGGGCTGGCGGAAAGTTTCGAACACGGGTCTTGAATGGGGCGGTCGGTTCCCGGGCTTGCGCTCCTGGCCGAGCGCGAGGGGTCGGGTCGGCGTCTGAAGAATCCTTCTCGTCATCGCCGTCGTGCTCGTGCTCGTGCTCGATTTCGCGGTTCGAATCGCGGAAACGCGGTGGAGCGGAAGCGCGGACGAAGCCGCGATCATGCAGATTTCAACCCGGCGGCCTTGACTGGCGCCCCCAGGTATTCGGGCCGCGGCGGCTAATCGAGCGAATTCAGGCATCCGGGAAAAAGGTTGTGTTGAGGCATCGAACCTTTAGTTTGGTGGCAGCATGGAATGAGAACGTTCGCGGAACTGAACTTTCCCGGCCGGTTGATTGCGGTTGAGGGCCTCGACGGGTCGGGCAAGTCCACTCAAATTTACCTGCTCAAACGCTGGCTTGAAGCCGAAGGGGTCAGGGTCTATTTCAGCGAATGGAACTCGTCGGAGCTGGTCAAGTCGGCCACGAGCAAAGGCAAGAAGCGCGAGCTGCTCACGCCGAACACGTTCAGCCTCATCCATGCGACGGACTTCGCGGACCGTTACGAGCGCCATCTGTTGCCGCTGCTCCGCGCCGGCTATATCGTGCTGTGCGACCGGTACATCTTCACCGCCTTTGCCCGGGACGTCGTGCGCGGGTGTCCGCCCGCCTGGGTGCGCGGGATTTACAATTTCGCCGCGCAGGCGGACCTGACGTTCTTTTTCAAAGCCGACCTGGAAGTGTCGCTGAACCGCATCCTGGACGGGAGGCCCAAGTTGAAGTTCTTTGAAGCCGGCATGGACCTTCACCTGTCGAGCGATCCCTACGAAAGCTTCCGGATTTTTCAGGGCCGCATCCTCGAGCAATACCTGGCCATGAGCACGGAATTCAATTTCATCGTGATCGATGCCAACCAACGGGTGGAAGCGCAGCAGGGCCTGGTGCGTCAGTTGGTCAGCCAACGCATCGACCTGGCCCGGTTCAAACGCGTGAGCCCGTTGCCGTTGCCCCCGCCGGTGAGGCGCAACCGGCCCGCGGCGGAATTCGACGACGAGTCGGTGGAATGAAAACAAGGAGCCAGAACGACATTGTGATTCCGCGGCCCGGCCCGCGGCGGTTTTACGGTCACGGCATCCCGGGCGTTCAACTGGAAGAACTGGTGGGCAAATTGATTGTCGTGGAAGGCGCGGACGGGTCGGGCCGTTCCACCCAGATCGCCCGGCTGGTTCAATGGCTGGAAACGACGGGCCACGCTACGGTGCAGGTCGGGTTGAAGCGTTCGACGCTCGTCAGCGAGGAACTGGAGCGGGCGCAGGAAGGAAACATCCTGAGCCGCACGACACTGAGCTTGTTTTACGCCACGGACTTTGCCGACCAGTTGGAGAACATCATTCTGCCCGCGCTCAAATCCGGCTTTATCGTGCTGGCCGACCGGTTCATTTACACGTTGATGGCGCGCGACATGGTGCGGGGCATGGATGAGGCCTGGCTCAAGAATCTTTATGGGATTGCGCTCGAGCCCGACGCGGTGTTCTACCTCGCGGTCGAAGCCGAAGAACTGGTGCAGCGGAATCTTTCAAAGAGTGCCGCGCTGGATTACTGGGAGAGCGGCATGGACCTGGGCCTGTCGCGCGATATGTTTGACAGTTTCCTGAAGTATCAGACGGCCATGCAGGCCGCCTTCCGGCAGCTCCAGAAAACCTACGGGTTCACCATCGTGGACGGGAATCGCCCGGTGGATGCAATCACCGGAGAATTGCGGAAAAAGATCAGCGCCGTGCTGGCGGGGAAGTGAAGGGAATGGGGATTTACGATTTACGATTTACGCGCTGCGCAGCCGAGTTGGAACTTCAAGAGCGTCTCAACCTCAAAACCGGAGTTGGATTTGAAGAGAAGAACGGAAACCACAGATGGACGCAGATAAACACAGATAACAGCAGATTGCGAATCACGAGCAGGTCACCTCTCGCAGGGAGGACTTTCTCCGGCAAAATCTGTGTTTATCTGTGTCCATCTGTGGTTTCAATTGCTTTTCTTAGGCCAAATCGTCTCTGCCGCGTAAATGCAAAACTTTTCCCTCGACAACCACCTTGACCATCTTGAAAGTGTTTTCGTGTATTTGGTGTATTTCGCGGTTCCCCTGTCCCATCTTCAAGCCAGCCCGAGATTCTTCAAAACCCGCGCCATCGAATATGCTTTGTTCAAAGTGTAGAAGTGAATGCCGGGCGCGCCGGAACGGAGCAGGTCCGCGCATTGTTGGGTGGCATATTCAATGCCGTACTCGGCCACGGCGGCATCGTCGTTGCCGAACTGTTCCAGCCTCGCGGCCAAAGGACCGGGGATGCGCGCGCCGCACAGGGCGGTGAACCGGTTGATCTGAGCGCGGCTCAGGATCGGGATGATGCCGGGCACCAACGGCACCGTCACGCCATGCTGGTGCGTCAGGTGATCGCGGAATTCGTAGAAGTCGGCGTTGTCGAAGAAAAGCTGCGTCAGGACGAAATCGGCGCCGGCATCGATCTTCTCTTTCAGGTGTCGCCAATCCGCGTGTTTGCCTTCCTTGCACGCAAGGTGTCCTTCGGGAAACCCGGCCACGCCGATGCAAAAGTGGTTGAACCCGCGAATGAACTCGACCAGTTGTCGGGAAAACTCAAAGCCGCCGGGCGCGACGGTGAACTCGCCGCCGCCGGGCGGATCGCCGCGCAAGGCCAGAACATTTCTCACCCCCAGCGCGCGAATCTGCTCCAGCAGACTGCGAATCTCCTCTTTCGTCGCGCAAACGCAGGTCAGATGCGCCACTGCAATGAATTGGTGCTGTCGTTGAATGCAGTCCACGATCCTCAGCGTTTTGTCCCGGGTGCTGCCGCCGGCGCCATACGTGACCGAGCAGTAAGCGGGTTTGGTTTCCAGCAGTTTCGGGATGGTTTTCTCCAGAAGATTGCGCTCTCCTTCGTCCGTTTTCGGAGGGAAAAACTCGAACGAAATCATCGGCTTTCCGGCGACGATCCCCGCGGCATAGATGTCTCGAACCAGTTGCACCAGGCGGAGAATATGCCCCAGGTGCCAGGGGATTCCAAGCCTTCCTGCAGAGGTGAGAACTGCGAGTTGTGAAGTGCGAGGATTCATCATGGCCCATGCACTTTTCCCCGGAGGGAAGTGCTCTGTCACTTCCCCATCTTCTTGATCAGGGCACCGACGGAGCGGTGCCGTCCAAGACCCGCCCGAGTTGATGGCCCTAGGGCGCGTCCGAATTTGGAAGTTGGAGCTACCCATGAACCGGGGCTCGCTTCAGCGGCGGTTTGACAACCGCCGCCACTCACCGATCCAGGATTCGATGTGCGTCCCCCACGGGGTCGAGGTTGCCAAGGAGTTTTGTGCGAACAGACTGTCAGTGCTGTCCGGGCGTTCCTGGAGAGCCGGTCTGCCGGGCCGGCGGGGACGCGGCGTTTTGCATTTGGGCGACCTGGCTGCTTAAATCAGCCAGAGCCGCCGTGGCTTCCGGAGTGTGGGCGCGTGCGAGCGCAATCACAGCCGCCTGCCGGCTGTCCAGGCTGTCTCCGGTCAAGGCCACTTGTTTCAACTCCGGGATGACAGTCTGGTCGAAATAGCTCTGCAATTGCGGAGTGGGATTGTCGCGCAGCATTTTTGCCAGCAGATCGTCACCGGCCACGCGCGCGGAGGGATCCTGTTCGTTTTGCACGAGCGCCATGGCTGTGGCGGTGTCGAAGCTTCCCTGGTTGCGGAGCGCCTGGTAGAGGCGCAATCGCACGTCGGGATCGGCCTCTTGGGTCAGCATATTCAATATGTCCGGTCCGGCATCGCCGGCGACTTCGGTGGCGCTCATCGCCCAGGCGGCGGCCACCCGTATCTCGGGATCGGGGTTCCTGGCGGCGAGCCCAGCCAGAAAAGCCGTGGTGTCGCCTTCCACGTGCGCCAGGGTCTCGACCGCGGCGACGCGCAGGTCACAAGGCACGTCGGACGACTGCAAAAAATCCTCGAAAAAACCTTTCGTTGCAGCGAAATCGAGCCTGCTGATCCCCTCCAGCGCGGCGCGCGCAACGTCCTCATCGTCAGTCTGCCTGGCGGCGCGCCCGAGCGGATCCAGCACCCACGGTTCGTGGATATTTCCCAGAGCCAGGGCCGCCTCGCAGCGAACGTCCGCGGAAGCGCCGGAGTCATTAACCGCCTGCGCCAGCGCACTGGCGGCTTGGGGTTGCTCCTGTCTGGCCAGTCCGCGCACGGCCGCCCTGGCAACATCCGGGTCTGAATCTTTCAAGAGTTCCACCAACATGGTCAGGGCCTCGGCGCTGGGGCACTCGCCCAGAGCTTCAGCGATGGCCTGGCGAATGTCCGAGGGGGAACTGTCCAGGGCCTTTTTTAATGCCGTCAGCGCTTCGAGCGAACCGTTTCTTGCCAGCGCTTGAATGGCCTTCTTCCGCTCGTTCAACGGCAGGGAAGTGTCGTTCAGGCTTTTGATGAGCTGTTCGAGCGAAGTCTGCCCGGTTTCGCCAATCCTGGCGGCAACGTTTTGTTTGAGGCCAGTTCCGGCATCGCCAGCGGTTGCGACCGAGGCCGCAGTGTTTGTCTCCAAGCCAGGTTGGGAACCTGCCGGTTTGGACCTGGTCGAGAGAAAGAAGACTGTCGCCAACACCACGGCGCCGGCCGCCAGGAAACCGAATAGAAGAACAGGGCGGATGCCTTTGTGCGCGTGGTTGCTTGAGTTTTCTGGTTGCTCTTTCACGGGTGATGGAACCTAACGCCTGAAGATGTGAACTGGCAAGCAATTTCGGTAGTGGCACAGTTTAGCGGGTGCATCTTGAGACACTACCACCGAGGGGTGCGCCCGTCCCCGGGCGCAGCAACTCCGGCCCTGCAACCGCATTCGGATGATTTCATCGAGCTTGAGACTGCCTGGATTGCTGCGGCCGAGGACGGGCGCACTCCCAGTCCGGGCTTTGTTGGGTGGTGGTGTCCAGATGCGCCCCAGTTTAGCCGAAGAGATGGTGGGGCGAGCGTCCTCGCGAGCCGGAAACCGAACGATTTGCCAGAACAGCGGCTCGCACTGGCCTTCGCCGCGCCGAAGCGGCTTCGCCCGCACAAGCGGGAGTCTCGCCCCACCGAACTGTGCCACTTGCCGCAATTTCGGGTTTGGCTCTCGGCAACCGCTCGTGCGGTTCGGGTTTGGGCACAGCAATCGCAACGTGTCCGGACTGGCGGTCTTTTCGGGGGCGTTCGAGAGACTCCGAAAAGCGAAGCCCCCGGCTTTCGCCGGGGGCTTGCACTAGAAGAGAGTGTGGAATTTAAACGCTGTTACATCAAGGGATCTTCGCCATTAATCAGTCGTGTCGATGACATTCTGACCCGCGTTGTAGGTCGCTCCCTGATTGTAGCCCTGCAGGGTCGGCAGTTTCTGCCCTGAAACATTGCCCGTGGCGGTAACGGTGAGGATGGCGTTGTTCACCAAGTTGGTGACGTAAACCGTATTAGTTACCGTTTGGCGACCGAAGTCGGTGAGGAATACCACCAGGTTGGTGGTGTCGAATGTGGCCGAAGCAAAGACAATCGGTTCCGAGATCAAAATGCCGCTCACGATATTGCTGATTGTGGCAGTCATCGCCGGGGGCGACACCAGATTGTTCGACAGAGTCAGTGTGGCCGCCGGGGCGTTCGTGTTGATACCAAATGGGTTGAAGTAGGTGCCCGCTGTGCCTTTGAGGCTCAGCGATGAGCCACGGCTCTGAGCCCGGCCGCTTATACTTGCCGTGTACGTAACGTTAGTCGATTTAACGTGCTTGGGAAGCTGCTTGATAGCCGTCGTCACATTACCATTGCCGATGAAGTTAAACCCTGAATCAGTCGTCGAAATCAAGGAAAACACCTTGAGCGACGACTGGACGACTCGCCCGTCAAGCGAATCCACCTGGTGAACATCCACACTTGCGTAAACAGGTTTGATCAAGACATTCACCTGCCCGTTTGTGCCCGCGAATTGGGTGTATTCCGTGTGGCTTTCCGCAAGAGACACCGGCTCGTTAAACGTCTGCGCGCTGCTTGTGCCGTTCTTGAGCGTGCCCTTCAATGTGCCGTTCAGAGAAAACCACGTGTCTGAATAGCTGCGGGTGAAGTTTGTGTTGGCGCTGCTCGAGGCGGCAGTAGTGTTCGTGCTGAGGGCTGTCGAGAATTGCCACAACCCGCCGTTGTCGATCGACATGCCTGCATTGTTAACTACGGTGCCGGGATTCGTATAATTAAGTGCGCTGATGAAATCCGCCACGTTCGTTATGCCAATGATCGCCGTGTAGTTCGTCACGCCGAAACTACTGACGACCATATTACTTCCAATCGCGAGCTCGTTGAACGCTGCCGGGTTTTGGCCAGCTTGAACCGTATAGATGGGTGTCGGATCTGTAGCGGTGCCGAAATTGATGTGGTTCGATATACCGAAATCGGTCTCTACAGTCACGAGGTTCGTTACACCAATTACGGGCACATAGGTATTGGTACCCTGGTAAGTGAAGCCGCCGAGCGCATTCGTCTTCACCACGTTGTACATATATCCCAGGGTGCTGTAGGCGCTGTTGCTGGAAGAACTAGCCGAAGATGAAGTCTCACCCGGGAACCAATAGCGGGTGCGGGGATCGCTGAAGTTCGTGGTTCCGTCCGGGTTGATGACGTAGTCCACACCGTTGGTCGTGAGGTTAATGGCTCCCGGCGCATTGGAGACGATTCCTCCGGAACTCGTAAACGTGACATTCAGGGTGGATGTGTCGTCTGGTCCTGTCGCATTCGTAACATAACCGGTGGCCTTAATGGTCATGCGCACAACGGGAGTGTTGCTTTTGCCGATGGTTGTCACCGACCCGCTGATGTCGCCAACATAATCATTTTTCACGCCGGAACTGATGAGATAAATGCGTTGCACGCCGTCAATTTTCCCGGATCCGTCAGTGGCGACGACGCCCTCACTTTGATCGGCGAACGCCTCTCCGCCAGAGGCGAATGCTGCCTGTGGGAATGCCTGGGGAAATACCAGGCTTGGCAAAGGAGCGTTCGAAATCTTCCCGAGAGAAGCGTTCGTAAATACGAGGTTCAACTGGTAATTCGTCCCTTGGCCAGGAACTGAGGCTCCGCTGGCAGCCAGCGCGAAGATCGCTCCTCCCAGCAAGACAGATGCGGCTCCCATCAATAACTTAAACCGAATGGTCGTTTTCATTCTAATGCTCTCTCCTGTTTAATTTACAGTTGTATTGTTGTGTACTGCGTTTACCACGATTAAAGCCAACAACCGGCACTACTTCCGTTGGAAGAGGGTATAATTGCGCGCCAAGGCTTTGGCAAGACATTTGTTTCTGTTTTTAGAAAGATTAATAGTGTGAATCAGTCGTATAATCTCCGGTTCACTTCTTGCGAACGGGCCGCTGCCCGGCATGTAAGGCGCGAAGAATTGAATTCCGCGGTCCGGGGCCAGACACGGCCATCGTAGAGGCGGCCATCCTGGCTGCCGTAGAGCCGGGCTTCCAGCCCGGTGGAGGAGTGCCGTTCTGTTATCCTCCGGCTGGATTTGATGCAAGTCTGCTTTCGCTCCCGGCGGCTGGAAGCCGCCCTTTACGTCAGGCAGGATGCCCGACGCTACGAACCGAGGGCAGCGCACCCGGGTTGATCTTCATACGGGAACGGGTTGACACCAATCGGCTTGGCGATTAGGTAATGTAGTTGCCGGGTCATTTGCCTGGAGCCGTTGAGGTTAAGGGCAAAACGTGCAAAATGCTCCGGTTGGGGAAGGACAGATGCGGCAGCCGGTTCGTCGGCAGCGCCGCTTCACGTGCAGGCCACAGGCCGGACAGAAGAAAGATGAGACTATGAAGAACATCAACTATTTGATCGGCAGCGCGGTGGTGGGATTGATTGCGGCCGTCGCCGGCAATCTCCGGGCGCAGCCGTCGTTCCCGGGTTTTTTGACGACCGAAACACTGGACATAACGCTCACTGCGAGGATGCAGGGCGACAGCGGCGTGGATATCAGCCAGGGCAATGTGACCGGCGCCAGGGACACGATCACGACGGTAAGAATCACCGACAAAGACATTCTCAATCTGATCGGGGCTCCGGCCGGCTCGAAGCTCGTGCTGGTCAACGGCGCCACCCTGGGTTATCGGGCAGGCACGAACGTCACCGATACCGGGATCGCTTTCAGCATACAACCGACCACCGGCAACACGGTGGACAAAGGGGAACAGACGTCAACCTCAACGGGAGGTGACACGAACCCCGAGACCGTTTCGAAGTCGGACTACACGGGGTACTACATTGCGAGCGTGTCGCTGGACACCTCCACCAACTCACTCACAACAAGCGCTGCCAAAGCCGATCTCACGGCTTCAGACACCCTCACCTTCCAGATCAGTGGACTGGCAACCGAAACGGAGACCAGCTCGGAAACCGTGACGGCTGCCACCAAGACCAGCAGCTCTCACTCCTTTTCGGTGAACGCGGCCGGCGAAGGAACGATTACGGGTGTGCCGGCGATCATCTCCGGCACGATAACGACCGGAGGAAGCGAAACCGCCTCGGACTGACAAAGCATCGGGGGCCTGAACAGTTTTACCGGTTTTGGATTTGTGAAAACCGCTGCTTTTCCAACTGCTGCCGGATTTTTTGCCAATGAGTGCCGCGCCAGAAAAGTTGTCCGCACGCCGCGCAGACAAAATACTCGTCAATCCATAGCCACGTTTTAGGGGGAATCCGATCACGCACCGTTTCCTTGTCCACGCGGCGCAATTGGCCGCCGCAACGCATGCACCGCGGTTCGCGCGTCTCGAGATCGAACTCGCGAAGCACGAGTGCCAACTGCTCCTGTTTGACGAGGACCGGCGGCAGCCAGAGTGAGGGAATCAGGCCGTCCCGCAACACGCCCCGTTCCATCATCAGACTGTCGGTGGTCAAAACGACGGCTTCGAGCTGCCGCGCCTTGCGGAGCAATTCGGCGTCTTCAATATCCGGGAACCAGAATGTTTCGTAACCGGCGGCCCGCAGCCAGCGTGCCAAACCGCCCAGCCCCGCGTCGCAGAGAAACCGGAGTTGCAGCCTGGCTGCCGGTGGTGACGCCGGATGCGCGCGGCGTTCCCAGCGCTTGACCTGGTTTTTGAAATGTTCGTAACGGCGACACAAAGACCGGGTCGTGGGAGAACCTGCGGGGTCTTCGCGTGCCTTGTTGATCAGCCAGGCTAGGCCCTTTTCGACCCGGCGAGCGTGCAACCGGAGCAAGAGCGCGTGAAAACGGGCTTCATAGGCTTTGCGAATGCGGCTCATGGCGCTATCAGATTATATTGGCAATTGAGCGCAATGTGAACTCGTTCATGGCATCCGGGACAACTTTCGAATCAGAAGTGGAGCCGGATGAAAGCAATCCACGAATGTTCATCTCCGCATCGGCAGGACTGCGTAGCGCGCGGCCTGGTCCAACGGCAGGGCCGCGCTGCATCGCGGCCGTGGACGCGACGCAGCGCGTCCCTACCTGTCCGGCAAATGCTCCGGAGGCTGTCACACTTTCGCAGTTCGGAGTTCAGACTTCGGGCTTCGGATTTTGGACTTCGGACTCCGGATCGCTTTCTTCTCGACTATCCGGCCTGAAGCGGCCAGAGAAAGAGCCGTGCGCACGTGTGTTATTTTCAATCCCGTGGCGAGAGGCGAAAAGGCCAGACGCTTTCTTCGGCACCTGGGCAGGATTGAGTCCGAATGCGCCGTGAAGCGGACCTGTGGGGCCGAAGATGCGCGCCGGTTGGCGGGGGAAGCCGTGCGGGAAGGCTTTGAAGACATTGTGGCGGCCGGCGGGGACGGCACGCTCAACGAAGTGCTGAACGGCATTGCCGACGTGCCCGACGGGTTCCAACGCGCGCGGCTGGGGGTTCTGCCCCTGGGAACAGTGAATGTGTTCGCCCGGGAGTTGGGCATCCCGCGCCGGTTTGAACCGGCCTGGCAAACGATCCGTCGGGGGCGGGAAACCCGCATCGATCTGCCCCGGGTGGAATATGGCGACGAAGCAAAGGCCGGGCGCCGTTGCTTTGCCCAACTGGCGGGCGCCGGGCTGGATGCGCGCGCGATCGAGTTGGTGCACTGGCCGCTCAAGAAGAAGATCGGCGCGCTCGCTTATGTGGTCGCCGGATTGCGTGCCTTGTTTCGTCCCGCTTCGACCATTACGGTAAGGGCGGGGGAACGCCGGGTGACGGGAGAGCTGGTTTTGATCGGCAACGGCCGGTTGTACGGCGGGCAGTTCCGGATTTTTCCCGGGGCAGATGTGCGCGACGGGCTGTTGGAGATCTGTGTTTTTCCGCGCGTGAACTTTCTGACCCTGGCCCGGTGCGGCCCGGCGCTGTTGCTGTACCGGCGGCTGCCACCCCGATCGACCGATAATTTCCAGGCTGCTGCCGTGACGTTGACGAGCGCGTCTCCGGCGCCGCTGGAGGTGGATGGCGAGTTGATCGGCACTCTACCGGCGAGCTTTTCGGTGCAACCCTCGGGTTTGCGGGTGATCGTGCCCTGATCCGCCAAAGGGCTCTGGGTGTTAAACTCCCCGCAAAGTGAGCGGAGTAAAATAGGGAGTGAATTAGCGCTTGCCTTCTCGCCAGGCTGACAGGTAATTGTGTAGGTCAATCCAGTTGCATGTTCGGTTTGCCGAGGATCAATGCTTAAACGATTGATTCGCAATGCCCAACTCAAGAACTGTTCAGGAAAGAGTCGCGATGCCCAGGATTCTTGCGGGCTACATGAATTTTATTTGGGCAGGCCTGCTGAGACAGGGACAAACTGGAGCCATTGTGCCTTCGCAAAGGTTTCTCATCGCACGAATGATCGCTCCTGTTCCCGAAACATATGGCGGGCAGGTCGTGGAACTGGGGGCAGGTAATGGGGCGCTCACGTTGCGACTGGCGGCAAGATGTGCAGGAGCACGAGTCCTGGCCTGTGAGATCAACCCGACTCTGGCGCGCGACAACCAGCGCAACCTGGCGATGGCAGGCCTGAGCAACAGAGTGGAAGTGGTTTCAGACTCAGCCGAACACCTGCTTTCTGATATGAATGAAAACGGAGAGCCCAGGGTGGAATACATCATTTCCGGCATTCCTTTGGGGAACTTCAGCGCGAAACGGGCACTGGGGCTCATCGACACGATCAGCAGAAGTCTCAGGCGGGGCGGAGTGTACATCCAGTTCCAACATTCGTTGCTGCACCGTAAGGAAATACGTGCAAGATTTCAGAGCCTGCGGACCCTGCCAGTCATTCTCAATTTTCCCCCTGCGGTCGTGTATTACGCGCGCAAGTGAAAAAGGGCGCGCCTGAATGCAGTGGCGAAAGCAAGACCCATTTTTGGGCTAAACTGTGCCACCGCCAAAATTCGCGGCCCGTCGCGGAATGGGTGGATCCGGCATTGGGTTCTATTCCCAGATGCGAAAAGGCAGGGCGTTTCTCTCCAGGTAAACTCCGCATCTCGGGCATTTGTCCGGCTCATTCCAGGGGCGCACTTGATGGATCGGAGAAATCGGGCAGCGGATTCTGAAGTGGAGCCAGGCAACCTGCCGGGCCGGCAGCGGCAACCGGTTCAGAACCGATTCGAAGGCGGGCGCACCATCAGGGACTTGCCAATGCAGCAGCGGGCGCTGGTGGCTGAAAACGGCCATGCATGTTTCGGCGTCTGGAATTTTCAATCGCACGACCGCGTCATAGAGCGCCTTGCAGTCCAGGCAAAGGACGGTTTGAACGTGGAAATCGAAGCCTCGATCGGCGCCGCCGGATACTTTGGCTCGGTAACCGCACTTGGAACACTCAAACAAGTAGGAGCGGCCCATGGCTACTGCGTGGTTTTGATTTCGATGCTCACCTTGTGCTGCATTGACTTTCCAGCTTCGGTTTTGGGCGTCTTTATGACGCGGCCCGGAGTTCTTTTCAACAGGAAAAGCCTGTCGGCAGAAAAAGCCTTGCGCGCATGAGAGGCGTCCTCTAGCTTGCGCGGCGCTTTGGATTCGGCTTGTGCCGACCCGGCACGGCTTGATTTTACCGGTGCGATCCTGGGGGGGGGGCGAGTCTCCAGCCAGCCGGTGGAGGCGGCTTCATCGAGAACCTTCGAGGTTGGCCTTGGCCTCGAGACACAGTATCTTGGGCAACACGATCCTTGTGTTGCCTGGCCGCGCGTTCGGCAAAGCAGCCGCGAATGTTTTCCGGGTGGGGCGGGGACTGCGAGACGCCGCGCGCGGGCAAACAGAGTATGCGGGTTGGTAGCTCAGTCGGTAGAGCAGCGGCCTTTTAAGCCGTTGGTCCCGGGTTCGAGTCCCGGCCAACCCACCATTTTCTTCTTCAAGGAAATGTGCATAAATACCTGTAAAACAAGGTGTTTTTGCACATGTTTAACTCCCAGTTTCCAGAGCAAGCAAATGCAACCATCGGCAACTATTTGCCAAGAAATGAGGCTTCTTGGCAAATATCCTGGCAAATCCTGACCCGCTGGTTTTCAGGATTCAACCAGGGGAGCCGCGCCCATTCCGCCGAAACCTGGTTTTCCACGGCCGGCTGGTGAACGTCCGGCCATTGAGCGCGTCGTGGAGAAGCACCCGGCCGCGGCTTCAACTTTACCCTCAAAGCAGCAACTCCGCGTATGTCGGGCAGAAACGATAGATTTCCCGGTACGCCTTCACGTTCTCGGGGCTCAGTTCGAAGTCCTCGGGGCTCCATGCATCGGCGCACGGCATAAACCCATCCAAATACTGCCGCTCCTTCCGCGTCAGACGAGGAACCTTGATGATGCATGGGTCTGATTCAAAACTATCCCTGAAGTAGCTGGCTTCAGTGAGACTGCTGCCTGCAAGCCGCCTTTTTTCAGTGCCCGTGCCCACCATACCTCCCATCGTGAGCATTTTGTGACCATCCTCGTACAGAAAGTTAAACATCGGAATGAATTCCACCCCCCTCCGCCCGTTGATCCCCGCCTTAATGGCGCTGCTGATCACGTCGATGTTGCGCCGGGGAAGCTGTGATTTTGCAAAGTCCTTCACTCCCAGCGATGGACCAAGATAGTCCCTCACCTCCGCAGCAAAGTAGTTTCTCCACTCCTTGGGACTGTCATCATCGGTTGGCGGTTCAACATCAACGGTAACGAGCAGAATCGAGCCAACTGACAGAAATGTGACTGCCAACGAAACGTCTTCCAGTTGCGAACCACAAAGAACCCCGTCGTAATCCAGCCAAAGCAAATGCTTCAAGTCCTTTGAGAGTGTCGGGATTACCTCGCCAACTGGAGCAATCAGCGTCTTCACGCACTCGAACGGCTTGTTAAACTCTACTCGCTTTGCGATTTTCACGTCATGCTCGACGCTCGTTGCCCACGCGTGCGAAATACCCTGCATTCCTGACCAATTCCCCGTCAGACATCAGGGCAGCCTCCGCCGAAGCCAGTTCCATCTCATACAGCTCGTGCATCTGAGGAATGAGTTGCTGGTGATCTGGAAAAAGCTTGTGCGTGAACCCTCTCTGGAGCACCTGCGCGACGAGTTTCGGACGCGAGTCAATCCCCACCGACGGACCCGCTGAATTCAAGTGAATGCCCTGCCCTATTGCTTCTGCCCTCGCCATATCCCCGAGTTTCCCAGTTCGACCATTCTTGTCAATCCCTCCCTTTCATGTTGCACACCGTGACGAACGGTCTAATTTTGAATTGTGCCGCCACAACCGGTATATCAAACCGACCTCGGCCAACTCTTCGAGGGCGATTGCCTGGCAATCATGCCCCGGCTTCTGGCTGAATCTGTGGATCTGTTGTTCGCGGACCCACCCTTCAACCTCGGAAAGGCCTACTCTTCCAAAATGAATGATGCACTGGAGGAGCAAGAATACCTCAACTGGAGCAAGCGCTGGCTCGCACAGGCCATCAGGCTTCTCAAACCAGGGGGGGCGTTCTTCCTTTACAATCTGCCCAAGTGGAATCTCCGATTGGGAGACTATCTGGCAGGTCAGTTAACCTTCCGACACTGGATCGCTATCAGCATGACGTATAGGCTGCCGATCCAAGGACGCCTGTACCCCGCGCATTATTCCTTGCTGTATTTTGTGAAGGGCTCGAAAGCCTCCATTTTCCACCCCGACCGGCTGCCCATTGAGACATGTCGCCACTGCGGCGGGGAGAAACACGACTACGGCGGCTACAAGAACAAGATGAATCCGCGCGGTGTAAATCTTTCCGACGTGTGGGACGATATCCCGCCGGTACGACATTCCAAGTACAAGCGGCGTACGGCGAACGAATTATCCTTAAAACTCCTCGACCGCGTGCTCGCAATGGCTTCCGACCCCGGCTCCATGGTCTTCGACCCGTTCGGGGGCTCCGGCACCACGTACGTGGCCTCCGAACTCCTGGGCCGCCGCTGGCTCGGCACAGAACTTCACTGTGCAGACGCCATTTCTCGCTTGCGCCACACTGCAGGAGATCTGGAATACCTGAGAAAGATTTCCCTCGAAAAGAACATCCTGTTCAAAGCTGAGGCGCTTCAGCTCCGCCGCCAAAACGGTCACCGCTCAGACCGTTACCAGATCCAGCCAAACGCGCCTGCGGAACCCCGCCAAAGGACCCTGCTTTTACAGTAGTTTACTGGCACCCTCAGCGCTCCTCCCGTCAACGCCCTGAGAAATGAACGGCACCGCCGGGTCATCCGTAAGCTCATCGTGCTCTACCACCGTGACCGCGAGCAGGCCGCGCTTCACGCTCTGGCCGACGTGGTGCCAGAGAGCTAAGTAAGGCGACAGCTCCTCCCAGTTCCCGATGCGATCCGTCAGGTGAGGATACAATTGCCGGCTTGGTAAAATCACAACTCCGATATCGATCAAACCAGCGAGCATCACCAAACACAACTTGTTCATCGTGCGGTGGCTTGATGAAATGTTCCCCGTTTCCCACTCGATAACGCACCGCAAGCCCTCGCCCAACTCCGAGTAGAAGTCAAAATCACCAAGCTGCTCACGAAAAACCGCAGTCCAGTCTGCGTCGTCCCACGCAAAGTCCCGCTTTGACGGATACTCCTTAAGCGCCGTCCTCGCGGTTGGTTCCGCCTTAGCCAACGCCTCCCGCCCAAGGCCGACCGGCATTTCTGCGCGCCACCCGGCGGCCGTCAGGTTCGTCAGAAACTGTCGCTTGATCGGCACCACGCCGTTCCGAACCCATTGCTTGCTGGGCTTTCCTTGCGCGCCCAACTTGGGAATCTTCCGACGGATAACGAAACGACTATTCCCAAGCGGGTGGACAATCTTGTGAACCGCGCCAACAACCGTTTCATGCATCCGCACCCACTGCCCGCTATCAACCAAGCCGCCCCGGTCAAATACGATGACTGTCCTGATGAATTTCATCGTGGTCTCGCGGGCAGACCCTTCGTAAGTGTTGCCACATCACATCGCAATGCCGCAGCGATCTTGCACAAAACTTTGAAGGTGAGGTTGCGCTCGCCACGCTCCACGCCGCCGATATAACTCCGGTCGATGTCGCTCTCGTTAGCGAGATCCTCCTGGCTCAATCCCAAAGCAGTGCGCGCCGCTCGTATGCGGCGACCAAGTTCCTGTAATTCGGCCGAGCGTTTACGCACCGAAACCGATTCTGCGCAAAAGCGGATTCCCAGTCCACGGACTAGGATACCCATTCGTCACGAAGGTCAGATCCTGCTCGGTACCGATTTTCGGCAATGGTCAGCGTGGGCAGCATTTCAGATGATGACCCGTGTGGCGGAGCCTCCTTGATACGTCAGGAAAGGTCCCTGGTAGCCGACGAGGCGGAGGAAGTATTCGCGCAGGGTTGTCTCAAGAAATTCGTAGGTGTCGTCGTTGTGAACATTCCCGAAAAGACCAGTATGGATGACTTCGTTCCGCGTATCGACGATCCTCTTGACGTCGGCAGCCGTGTGTCTGGTGCTTGCCCGACACTTCGATGCGTAACGGAAAAGGCTCCGGAAGCAAAGCAAAAGCTGCACGGTTGACAACTCGCCGGTCAGGTCACCTGACAGGTCGCCGCCAGCCCCCTACCACCTGCCCTGCCAGCCAGCCCCGCCTCCAATAGAACAAATTTCAGTTTGAGGCGGGGCATGGAACTGGCAGGGCATCGCTTCGCGGACTCCAACGCCCTCCAATGCGCATTGAGTCACGGATCACCTAACATTCAGCGTGTGCGCGCTTCGTTCGCTCGCCGGCAGGCAGCCGCGTGCCAGCCTGCACAACTCGGCTGTCACTGCGGCTGCTTCTCTGCCGGCTCACTGCTCAGGCGGGTCTTGTCAGGCTTCAGAAACGGCTTCGCTATCGCCTGGATCCGGTCAAAGCCGGACGCGCGATTTGCGCATGGCGCCATGTGCTTTCAGGTGAAATGCCATAGGGAAGCCGGACACAGGCGGGGGGGGCTCGAACTCGAAGGCTTAGGAATGGGAGGACCGGTTCACAGAGAGGCAGGTTCATGGTTGGAGGCGCCGTGTGCTTTAGGAACTTGCCGCCTGTGAGATTTTATGCTCCCTGTGCCTGTATCCGTCACCGAGATCAAAAGAGTTCACACCAGCGGCTTGGGCCAATTCAAAAGCGAAGGAGCAAGTGGTCGCGCAGGCAGCCTGACAATTCATCAGCCGCCCGCCGCCTCAATCCCTGTGCCAAACTGGACGATGCCCCTTGAGTCGGATACGAAGGAAACACGCCTTACAAACTGGATCGCAACCACAAAGCCAAATGCCTGAATGGTTGCACCGCGTATGGTTACAGCCCGACACACAACCAACCGCCCCTCACTCATGATTCACATATTGGGCCAATTCGGCGTTGCCGGCCCGGTCTGCGGCTTTGGCCAGCGTGGCGCGAGTGTCAGCCGACGCATCGAACTTCAGTATTTGTTGTGCCAACTCCCTGGCTTCTTCGTTTCGTTTCAGGCCTGCCAGAGCTTCGAAGAAGTGCGCGCCCGTGGCAACCGCGTAGGGACGCAAACCTTTCTCCATTTGTCCTCTCACGGGGTTGTCTTTGGGAATGGAAGACAACATTTGGTTGAATTGATCAACTTGCTTCCCAAAGACGGCCTTCGCGTCCTGACCACCCAGAATGTCGGCGTACCGTTTGGCTTCCAAAAGCTGATCTGTGATCATGCCGGAAACTTTTTCGCGGAGAGGGCTTGCGGCCGGAAGTGCGTCGAACAACGCTAAATCCTTTTCCTTTTGGTCCAACGTGCCGTTGAGGCTCAACAGATCGATGATAGTCCGGGGGTCTGCGGAACCAGCCAGCATTTTGGCCTGCCGCTCGTCGCGACGGGTTTCCAGCGCCTTTTTCGCGGCAGGATAGTGAACCCCTAGATTCTTGATGTCACTCAACAAGAAACTCAAACGCACGCCGGAAAATGATGGGCTGGCTTCCAGGCCGTAATCAAAACACCACAGGTATTCTTCTAATGCTTCCGCATCCCTTCCCTTTTGCGCCAGCGATGTGGCATACTTCATTCGGGCCATAGGATCGTTGGTTCCCGCCGCCGTCAATGCCTCCTTGGCTCGGGTGACTGAGTCCTTTCCGCTGAGCGCGGCATTGAAATCGGCCATAAACGTCTTGGCGTCGCGATAACCGACCAGGCGGTCGAGTTCGGTTCCATCGGGCTTGATGAGGAGCACGCTGGGATAGGCCTCGATCTTGTAGCGTGTGGCCAAGTTCGTCTCTATTTCCGCGTCGAGGCGCAGCGCCACGGCCTTTTGTTGGAGCAACTTGATGACCTCCGCATCGGTCCAGGTGGTTTTATCGAGCATTTTGCACGGGCCGCACCAGGTGGTGTAGAAATCCACCAAAACAATTTTGCCCATTTGCTCCGCCCTTTTGGACGCCGCGTCAAAACTCAGATCGGAAAACGGCTCCGCGAACAGGTTCAGCGCCGCCAGACAGAGCCCTGCAGATACCAAACGAGTCTTCATAAGCACTTCACGATGCAGCGCTTTCCGGAAACCTGCAATGCTTAACATAACCGGTGACAGGCCAGATCCAACCCCACAAACCTGCCCTTCCTAAGCCTGATGGCGCGCCGTCCCCTGAGCAGTTGCTGATTCAGCACAACCTGACCGTGCGGCTCCGGCTCATTCATGCCGAGAACTGCTATGATAGAGTGGTTGCTCCCGGTAACCGCATCGTATTGCTCCTCCTTTTCGCATCCGTTTTATCGGCGCCACTTTTTTCAGAGCTTTTTGTTCGGTTTTGGCCTTCTGTGGGGCTTTACTAACTGAACACAAAATGACGGACAGCCAAAGACTGCTGGCGGAATACGCAAAGAACGGCTCGGAATCAGCCTTCCGGGAACTGGTTACGCGCTACGTCAACCTTGTTTATTCGACAGCGCTGCGCCTGGTCGCCGGGGATACACATTTGGCTGAGGACGTGGCCCAGACAGTCTTTATCGGTCTGGCGCGCAGGGGCCGCACGCTTTCAACTGAGGTGATGTTGGGCGGATGGCTGCACCAGCACACTTATCACGTGGCCACCAAGGCCGTGCGCGCCGAGCGTCGCCGTCAATCCCGTGAACGCGAGGCTGTGGAAGTGAATACGCTGCAGGACGACTCCGGGGCCGACTTGCGACAGGTTGCGCCAATTCTCGATGAAGCCATTACCCAACTCGGAAGCGAGGACCGCACCGCGATTCTGCTTCGCTTTTTTGAACAGCGCGACTTCCGCTCGGTGGGCGAAGCGTTGGGAAGCAATGAAGATGCCGCGCGGATGCGAGTGAACCGGGCGTTGGAGAAATTACATTCCCTGTTGAAACATCGTGGCGTGACTTTGTCCGTGGTGGCGTTAGGAACCGTGCTGACCGCTGGGGCCGTCACTGCAGCGCCCGCAGGACTGGCGGGCACTATCTCCAGCGTTGCCCTAGCTGGCGCGGCGGCAGGAACCGGAACAACAATCCTGACCCTTTTGAAATTGATGACCATGACAAAACTCAAACTCGGCCTCAGCGCGCTGGTGATTGCTGGTGCGACAACAACTTTGGTGGTTCAACACCAAACTCAAATCAAACTGCGCGAGGAGAATCAATCCTTGCGGCAACAAATAAGCCAACTGACAACAGAGAACGAGCGGCTTTCAAAGCACTCGCCCACCCCACGCCTGCCTGCGCCGCCAATGCAGGTCACTGCTCCAACGACAACCGCGGCGGTGGATTTGCAGTCCACCAATCTGTACGCCCGGTTTAGCAAAGATCTGAAGTTGACCGCCGGGCAAGCCGAGGCTTACCTCAAAGCAAATGGACGGAAAGCATCATGTCTCCTCGCCGCATATCGCACCAGCGGCAACCCCACGCTGCTACAGGAAGCGATGCAGAAGTATCCCAACGACCCACAAGTGGATTTCGAGGCGGTTTTCGACAAGGATTTGTCTCCGGAAGAACGGCACCAATGGTTGAATGCGTTCGAGAAGTCCGCTCCTGACAATGCACTGGCGAATTATCTTTCGGCGCTTAACTACTTCAAAGCCGGTCAGACAGATCAGGCCGTGCAGGAACTCATCGCTGCGGATGGCAAAGCGCAGTTTCAGGATTACTTGCCGGATCGTATTCAGAATGACGAAGAAGCTTACCTCTCGGCAGGCCACTCGATGGTTGATGCCGAAACGTTTGCTGTCTATCAGGAAGCATTGCTGCCGCAGCCCTCGGAACTGAGAGAATTTGTTCACGATATAAGTGACCTGGCAAAATCGTACCAACAGGCGGGCGACGCAACCTCCGCGCAAGCCGCACTGCAAATGATTGAAGATCTGGGCCAGCGTTACGAGAACGCATCACCAGGCGAGATTGTGGTAAGCCAGAACGTCGGCATTTCCATCGAACGGTTCGCTCTCGGCGAAATGGATCCAAACAGCCCTTACGGCAGCAATGGACAGACGGTTCAAGACCGAATGAACCAGCTTGATCAGCAAATCGCGGCGCACATAGAGCTTGCCAAACAAGTTAACCCATTGCAGCAAACAATGTCGGATCAGGATTGGATCAGTTACAACGATCGTATAAAAGCCTTTGGCGAAGAAGTGGCATGGCAGTGGCTGGTAAACAAGCATGGGCAGCAATGATTGGCTGAACGTATCCATCCGGCTGTGGCAGCGCACAGAAAGCGTGGCACAGAACTGTAAAACCGGAAGGTTGAACCCGATCGGCTTCCGAGTTCGTCAGGCTGGTCGCCAAAGTCGGGCCGCGCCTCATTGGCCAGGTAAATCGGGGCGTCTTCGCGCAGCGCGAGAATGGCAACGCGAAGCTCGCCGTCCAAAATCTCCGGCGCGTAACGACGCAATCCGACCTCGAACACATTGCCGTTGTAAAAATCATCCGTGAGCAATCTTCTGTTCAGCGTCACTCGCGCAACATCGCCGACGTAGTGCAATCGCAAAATCGGATCGCTGTTGAGATCAATGTCCGCAGGCAGCGTGACGCGGGCATCCATGGTTTTCCATTCAGCCGCAGGCTGTTGCTGTCGAGCGTCAGTCTTGTGCCATCGTGCTGGCGCAATTCGCCCAACTTGGAGCCGCTGGATTGCGGCGGCGGGGGTGTTGTGACTCTGACAACCAGCGGATCGGCGCGCGCCATTGGAAAGCTGAAAGCGATAAGCAACGCCGCCAGAAGGAATTTCATCGTCACGGATGAAGAGTTAAGAACGGAGCGTCCTCTTTCGCAATGGAAGATCAGCCGAACCACATGGAGAATCTTCCGAAGATCACCATTTTCGCATGTGCCGGTACGCCTGGGCGCGGGATTTTGTTTTGAACTCCGCGGGGGTCATGTTCCGTTTGCCCGTGGCCGAAGCAGGCTGTCACCTGTTCTGGTGACATGCCAGGCGGATGGGAAAGGCCTAGCATGCTTCCATGAATGTTTGGCGATGGATGCCAAAGGTTCACTAGTCGACTCAAGGAGCCCACTGAACCTGCAACTAATCAAAGTATGAAAACCACCTTAACTAAATTCCTCGTCGGTCTCGCGCTGGCGTCTCTGGCCTTGGCCGGCTCAAGCGGTCTCTTTGCCGGCACCGCCTATGTCTTCTCAACGTTCGACACCAACATCAACTCGGCCCCTTACTACACAAATTACTGGGTGACAGCAGCCGCCCCCTCCCCCTATTTTACCAATGGTGTCGGCAACCCGGGGGGAGCCATGGCGATAGATATGACTTTCGCTCAAGGCACAGCCCAATGGCAGTGGCAAGATTACCAACCTGGAGTTTCACCTTTTGGCGATGCCGGTGATGGCGTAGGAATTAACATGGGAATCTGGGACTACATCGAGTTTGATTTTGCTTGTGACACAAATGCCTCTATTCCCAACACAAGTTACACGAATATGCCATATGGGGGTGTCGGAGTAATCGGTCAGGGATGGCCGTATCAGGGTGATAACGTCACTAACATACCGGCCGGAGATCCTCTGACCTGGCATCAATTCGGTTCATATATCCCGGCCCCAGCCACGAACGGCTGGTTTCATGTCCAGCTCCCGGTGAACGGAGGATTTCGCGGTACCAACGGCAACACATTGACTCACCTGATCCTTCAATGCTTTGAATACCCGGACACCAATGGCCCTACCGCCGCAAGATTTCTGTTCGACAACATCCAGTTCACCGCGCTCGGAAAACCGCCGAAGATGGCTTACCTGAAGGCGATCCACGGGCTTAACATCTTTGGCACGACCGGGGGCAATGATCGCAATGGCATCGAAACCTATCAATCCTCTCCCCCTGAGAATTACTACATGTGGGCGGGCAGCGGTCCTGCCAACTATTCGTTCACCATTACAAATTGGCCCACGGGCGCAGCCCAGACCGCCTTCCTGTTCCGCATGGATCTGCTCCCGTCGGCTGGTGCTGAAGCCGCTCTCGATTGGAATGAGACCAACTGCATCATGATGGAACTCGGGGCGGATACGAACGGATGGGCAACCTGGATATTCCGCTGGAAGACCAATGCGGCCATGGGCAATGGCCAATATTATGATGCCGCTTCACAAATCTACATCACCAACCCCACCGTGTTCGGCAAGTGGACGCTGTCGTTCGCCAACGACCAAAATGTGACGATGACAACACCGAGTGGCAACAGCACCAACTTCATCATGGGCTCTGCGTCATGCCCGATACCGGACATCAGCCCTGCGTTTGCTGTGGTCGCGCCCGGGGGCGTCGTCTACCTGGGCATGTTCGGAGGCAGTTCGAACACCCTCGATATCCCTGTCGTTTTGGCTGGGGCGCAAATCAGCGGTTTGGGTGTCACGGGCGTCAGCAATAACTGGATGGCAGAGACGTTCCTCGATCCTAACGACTGGGTGCCGGTGGCAGGCGTGTCCTGGTACCTGGTGCCGACAAACAATGCCATGTGGCTTAATTGGACCCTGCCCGATGGCGGCTTTGGCCTGCAAACCAATACCGTGCAGCCGGGAGCGGTTGCGTCTTGGTCCACCAACCACGGGCTGGCGACCGGCACTCTTTTCCCGACTCACCGGGGTCTGGTGGTGAAGCCGGGTGACTTACCCAACACCAAGAACCTGTTCTTCCGTTTGAATAATAACCCGACCCAGTAATCCGGTCGGTATATCGGTTCTCTGTTCGCTCAAAGGCGCTGGCCGCACAGGCCAGCGCCTTTCTCCTTTTTTGAATTGCAGCGGTTGCCGCGATTCCTTTCCGGGCGGGCAGGGCTGAGCTGCCCCCGCCTTGGTGCGACGTGAACGCGACGCAGGGCGGTCCTACCCTGCGCACGGCTGCAGTTCTTCTGAAAACGCTCTAGGGCACTGCCAATGACTCCTTGTGTCTTTTCTTGGGGAAATTCGATTCCGGGCGCGCGACGGGGGAATTCCTGATCAATCTTGCTGTCAAATCCGAGCGCAAATCAGGTCACTACGACCCGAACACAGTGCGGGCAAATATGATGCCGAAGCGGACATGATTTATGCGTCTGACTGGACCTTTTGTTATGCGGGGCAGGACGCACCTGCACCTGATCTTTTCTCCTCGTAACTACCGCGCTGCCGTTGCCGGGCTCCTACGAGCCTCCTCTCGCAGGTAACACCATTCAGAGCGTTCGTTTCGTATGCGGCTGAAGGGACGCGTCTGGCGCGGGTCTCCGGGGCGTGAGAGGATGCCAACGAGAGTCAGCGACGCGGTCGGAGGCGAAAGCGCTCCCACCCCCACTTTCAGTGAAGCTGGAGCAGAATCCAGGTGCAACGCGTTACGTGGCTGGCCGATTGGAAATCCGAACGCCGCGAATGTCGGCGCCATTCAGGTGGACAATGATACCGGTCGTCTTGCCCTTCTTGTTTCCAATGAACGTGATCCGCAGATCGTCGGCCAAGAGCGGGCTGAAGAAGGTGGTTTCGCTTTCAGGGAAAATCTCACCGCCAAGAAGGTAGCGAGACAAGGCGGGGACATAGATCTCGATATGGTTTCCGCTGATATAGCCGACCAGATGATCGCCCAGTTCATCGGTCTCATGGCGGATATTGAAGACCGGACCGATGTGAAAAAGGCCGAAGAAAAATGCGTGCCGGTATTGTCCGACATATCCATCGTAGAGTTTGGAATCGATCCGGATGGGGGCGGGCAGTTCGGGAAGACCAGTGGAGATTCTGGTCATCTCGATCGGGTGCTGTGGGCCGCCGGTCAAAATCAATTTGATTGCCTGATCGTTTGTAGCGGGAAGAAACATTACTTGTCTCTCGAAGAATTCGTTGTAGAAAACCGTTTCCGATTGCGGAAACACTTCAAAGCTCGGGAAGCCAGCCATGCGTTTGTCTGAATGCCCGATCCATTGAACCATCAATCGTTCACTCTCGCGACGAACGGTGCAAATCTCGCGGTTGTCAGTCTGGTATTGGCCCACGTAGCGGTCAAAGAGCGCTGTGTCAACCGGCACCGTTCGCTTCGGCAAGGGTGATCGCCTACCCAGCAAGTGCCAGTTCTCCATAACCGCTGGAAAGAATCTGCTGTTGGCACAATTGGACAGCACGACGATGCCGCGACGCTTTTTGGAATCGAAGGCAAGCTCTGTCTTGAACCCAAAAGTGAGACCGCCATGCTCAAAAACGGTGCCGTCTCCCCACCAGGCGAGCCTCAGTTTGGCTCCGGACTCCAGGGAATGGAATGCCTCGGCCTTCTGCATGAGCGGGTTTAGCGGCGATGGCGTCAGCCCCATATAGGCCGAGACAAATTTGAGCAGGTCGTTGGCCGTCGAGCGCAAACCGCCAGCGCCGGGGAAACTCGAAAGATCCGTGCCAAGCACCGGTCGTCCGGGCATGGCATGTCCGATGGCCAGTCGCGACTTTAATTCCGGCGTCAGGGTAACTCGCGTGCTGTCCATGCCCAGCGGTCGGCAAATCCGCTCCACTACAAGCGTTTCATAATCCTTGCCCGCCTTCAGCGCGATGACATGGCCAAGCAATTCCAATCCCAGATTGGAGTATTCCTGCCGAGTTCCGGGAGCATGGCGCAGCTTGCAATGCGACAGAAAAGCATACAACTGCCCGACGGTGTAGCCCGCCCCAGGATTCCTCCAACTTCGAGGCGACAGATTGTCGACCTCGCGCGGCAGACCGGAAGTATGGGTTGCGAGGTGGAGTAAAGTGATCTGCTTGCCCTGGTACGTCTGCATCCTGACGGACTCAGGCAGGTATTTCTGCACCGGGTCGTCCAGCTTCATCTCCCCGCGCTCGACCATGTCTTGCAGCAGCAAAGCCGTAAACACCTTCGTAATCGAACCGATTTCAAAAAGCGTGTCGCCATCCACGTCCGTGCTGGTGCCATTATCCAGTTTGCCGTAGCTGACGACCCGCGTGCCATGCTCATCCACGCTCCCCACCACAAGGCCGACAGCTTCTTTGTCAGTGTCAACGTTGTCCCGGAGCATGGTTCTGATTTCGGCATCTGTAAGCGCATTGGACCCAGGGTCTTCAATGTTCGCGCGGACCATCTTCAAGCCTTGTGCCTCATCCTCACTCAAAACCCGACAGGCGAAACCCCACGGCCCAACATCGTTCTGAACTTTTAGCAGGAGCTGGTTCTTACCCGGCTGCAATTCGACCGGGGCCAGGTCATCATCGATCCGTACGGGACGGCTGACCCAATGTTCGTGGACCAATTTCCCGTTCAACCAGACTTTCACGCCGTCGTCGCTGCCGATGCCAAGAAAAACCGTCTTCTTTTCTGACACGTTGAATTCTGTCCAGGCGTAGGCGATGGCATAGTCCATCGGATGACCGTTGACTGAAACTTCGGCAATCCCGTTCTTCGACTCCAACGGTTGCCATTTTAACGCATGGCCGGCGATTTCGACTTTCATTCCGGCGTGTGGCTGGATCCGGGCCTCGCCGCCCTTGTCGAGCAGCCAATCCTGGGCAAATGCCTGCTTTCGCGCCACTTCATCGGGCGTCGTGTTACGCTCTGCGGTCACGGGGATCGGCTTCAGGACCAACCAGTTCGTAAGAAACTCGCCGAGTTGTAACCCCGCCTCAGTAGCTGGATGGGCGGCTCTGCCTGGCAGCGTCAGCAAGAACACCAGCAGGATGATCAACCACAGAACCGAGGTTTTCATGCGCCTCATAGCGGCTGAGTGACCGTAAGCTGCAGCCAGGTCGAAGCCAAGTGCAAAGACGGGCTTCGTGAGTGTTCGGGAAAACCGCACAGGAATCGGATGAACACTCGCGGTTTCTCGCTTTTCGAGAATCCACAGCTCCGAAGTGAGATTTCGTTCTCGCGAAGCTTTACTGTCAGGAATTGTCAGTCGAAAAATGAGAAACGCCCGCCTCCTGTGACCCTTATCAACTCCCGGGGCTCCGCCAGCTTCGCAGGGAGGATAATTGACGCTCTGTCTGCCGCAACACCCGGCGATGGTTCAATGCCGCGGCGGACCGGCGGGCCCCGGCCGATGCAGTCTCCGAAGGGCGCGCTGCAGCGATTCAATTTCGCGTTCGTCATCGATCTTCTGCCGCTCGGCCAGTTCGAGGGTTTCCAGCACCTCCTCCATTTGATCGAGCACCCGTTTGAGTTCTTCGATGACCTGGTTGACCTGCTCGATGGCGTGACCGACAGCGGAACCCGGCGGCACTTTGGACTCTGCGGCTGCCGGCTCCAGACTCCGTTCCGGTTCCTGTTCGGCCAAGGCGGTCGACGGTGCCGGCGGCACCTCCGCCTCCTCCGGTCGCGGCATTGATTCCCGCAGCCCGCGCCGCCGGGAATGGCGCCGCCCGCCCCGACGCGAGCGCCTCGGCCCTCTGGCGGGCGTGGGTTGCGATTGCTCGGGAGCAGCCTTTGCCTCTTCGTCCGGAATCATGTCATCAACTTGCCCGCGGGAATCGAATTTGCAAAGGAATTATTCGACCGCGCGAGAACGAAGATCACAGGGTGAGGCTTCCTCGTATTTGGAGGGCGGCGCTCTGCCGCTGCCCGGACCATACCGGGCATTGACAATGCCCTCCAGGATGGCAAGGCGGAGCATTGACGGAGCAATGCCCTCCAGACACAACCCGAAGCTCGACCTTCGCCGGCTTTGGGCTAAGTTAAGGGCCAAAACCCCGATGAACGATCCGGAGACTTCGGTCGAGAAAGCTGTCGCGCAGGATTCGATGCCCGCCAGTTCTTACGACGTTTTGCGGAATCGGGATTTCCTGCTTTACCTCATTGGGCGGTTTGTCGCCTCACTCGGGCAACAAATGCTGAGCGTGGCGGTGGACTGGGAACTTTACGAGCGCACCCACTCGGCCCTCGCGCTCGGTCTGGTCGGGCTCTCGCAAATGATTCCGATGGTGGCGTGCACGCTCCCGGCCGGCCACGTGGCCGACAATTTCAGGCGCAAGCGGATCATTCTGACGACCACCTTGTTGCTGGCCGTGGCGAGCCTGAGTCTCACGCTGATCTCCGCGCTGAATGCGCCGGTGGCCTGGATCTATCTTTGTCTGGCGGCGATTGGCGCGGCGCGAACGTTTCTCTGGCCGGCCAGCGCCGCGTTTTTGCCGCACCTGGTCCCGCGCTCCCTGTTCGCGCGCGCCGTGACCTTCAACACCGGCACGTTCCAGTTATCGTCGGTCGCCGGACCCGCTCTCGGCGGCGCGTTGATCGCATTCATGAGCCGATACCATTCGCACCCGGCGGCGCTGGTCTATGCCCTCAACGGGGTCGCCTCCCTGACCTGTTTCGGACTAGTCCTGTTGATCCGGCGTGAGCACATCGTGGGGGCGCGCCAGCGGCTCTCCCTGGGCAACCTGGGGGCCGGCTTCAAATTCGTGTTCGAGAACAAAATCATTCTCGGCACGATCACGCTGGATATGTTTGCGGTGTTGCTGGGCGGCGCCACCTCGTTGCTGCCGATTTATGCGAAGGAGATCCTGGGGACCGGCGCCGACGGCCTGGGCTTGTTGCGGGCGGCGATGCCGATCGGCGCGGTGGTTTGCGCGCTGATCCTGACCCACCGGCCGCCGCTGCAAAAGGCCGGCCGTTCCATGCTCTGGGCGGTGGCTGTATTCGGACTGGCCACGGTCATCTTTGGATTGGCCCAATGGTTTTGGCTTTCATTCCTGATGCTTTTTGTCTGCGGCGCTGTAGACAATGTCAGCGTGGTGGTGAGGCACACCCTCGTTCAAGTCCTCACCCCGGACGAGAAGCGCGGGCGGGTCTCGGCCGTGAACAGCCTTTTTATCGGCACCTCCAACGAACTCGGCGGATTCGAATCGGGCGTAGTGGCGCAATTGCTCGGGCCAGCCATCGGCAATTCCGTTTCCAAGGGCGCGATCATCTCGGTCGTCTCCGGCGGCGTTGGAACCGTTGCCGTCGTCGCTGCCGTGGCTTTGATCTGGCCCCAAATCCGGCGGTACGGCCGGTTGGACGGCCCGTAAGTGCGAAGAACTTCGTAAGGATCCCCTGATCTTCGCCGTCCTCGGAACGGGAGATCACGGAACCACGGAAGTTCAGAAGCGCGGAAGACGCTGATGAGATTCGAGCTCTCGCCCGGCTCTTGGACCACGGCCTGTGCTTCCCTTCATTTCAGCGTTTCCGCTTCTCCGTCTTTCCGCGATGGGCTAGTCCACGGTGATTTTTCGCGGCTTCACCCGTTCGGATTTCGGCAGCGCAAGGGTCAGGAGGCCCTGCTCCATTTTCGCCGAAATCCGGGCTGTGTCGATCGCCGGATCCAGCTCGAATACACGCCGGAAATCAACCGTTTGACGCTCGCGCAAAATCGGCGAGCCCTTCGCCTGCGCCGGTTTACGGTGCCCGGTGATGGTGATTTCGTTTCCTTCCAGAGTGATTTCGAGCCCGTCTTTATCGACGCCGGGCATCTCGGCTTCCACGACGTACTCGTCCCTGGTTTCGAAAATGTTTACTTCCGGAGTCACATACTCCTCTGGCCTTGGGCGGTCGCTCACAGGCCGGTTTTCTACGGTCGCTTTCATGTTAATCCTTTCATCTGATAAACCCCTGGCGAGCCACCGGCCCGCCAGTAAACGTCTTCCTCTTGTCAACTGACTTGCACGTCAATCTGTTTCGGCTTCGCTTCCTCGGTTTTGGGCAGCGTAACCGTCAGAACGCCGTCTTTATACTGCGCTTTGACTTTGTCCAGGGCCACCGGCGCCGGGAGCGTGACCGTGCGCTGGAACCGTCCCACAAATCGCTCCGCCCGATACACCTCGGCCTTTTCGTATTTCTCCTCGCTCTTCCGTTCACCGGAAATGCTCAGGCTGCCGTTGTGCAGCGAAATGTCGATGTCCTCCTTCTTCATGCCGGGGAGTTCCATTTCCACGGTGATGTTGTCTCTGTCTTCATGCAAATCGAGTGCTTGAGTCCAGCCGCTCAATAATTGCGAAGTGCGAGCCAGTTCGCTCAGCGGCGTATCGAATAGACGGTCTATCTCGTCCCGTAAATCCGTCAGACGCCCAAAGGCTGGCCAGGTCGCTAATTCAGGTCTTTGCCAACGTGTCAGCTTCATATTCAATATCCTTTCGTTTATTGTTCATCATAACTTAGAGCTTTGAGCATGCCAATGCCAAGCAATGATGTTAACAAGTTGTAAAACAACGTATTGAGACAAATAATTCTCGCATGATGAAGCTTCAGTAAGGGTCATAATGGCACTTTAATGGTGAAGTGGCCAATCTTTTATGGGACAAAACGGCAATCTGATTTGGGGCAGGTTTGCCGGGTGGCCGGTTCACTGCGACAGGATGTGCTGCAACCAGGCAATCATCTTGTCACTGTAGGTCGGGTCAAACTTGTCCCAATCCTCAAGCCGATGCGGCGCGCCTTTGACCGTGACCAGCTCGCAAGCGACTCCGTTCGCTTTCAGTCGGGACTGGAAATCGAGGGATTGTTCGTGGGGAACCGATTTGTCGGCGTCGCCGTGGAGGAGCAGGAATGGCGGCAGCCCTGGGCGAACGTGATTGATCGGTGAAATTCCCTTCAGAAGTGTTCGGGTGGATTCGTCCACCGTATCACGGTCGAGCAGCGCCTGCAGGGATTTGCTGAGGCCGCCGCGCCGCTCGGTATCGGCGACCAGATCGCTGGGTGGCGCAAAGCCGACAACGGCCTGAACACGGGTATCGTCCTTGGCGAGCGCGACCGCCTGGCAAACGAGTTGGCCGCCGGCAGAATAGCCGATCAGGGCGATGCGCCGCGGATCGCCCCTGTAATCCGCCGCGTGCGCTTTGACCCAGCGGATGGCCGCCTGCACATCTTCAAAACACGCCGGCCAGCGGTTCGCCGGCGCGAGCCGGTAATTGATGGAGAACCAGGTGAAATTCGCTTTCGTCAGCGGCTCGAAGAGGGGCGTGATGTTGCGTTGTTTGTCGCCGCTGCTCCAGCCGCCGCCATGCACGATGATGGCCACCGGAAAGGGGCCGCGGCCCTCGGGGATGCTCACATCGAGGCGCAGGCTTTCGCCGTCGGCTTTTCCGTATTCGATGTCGGTTTTCATGACGTTGCCGGGGGACGTCTCTTCGGAACCGAATGCCACCGCGTTCGTTTCAGCGGATTCCTGCCTGGCCGGATTCCATCCATCGGCGCCGCCCAGGACACTCTTGACGGTTATGGCTTCAGCATCGCGACTGGTCAGTTGCCGCGCCCAGGGCACGCGCGCCTTCGGATTGGCGCCCGGGCCGGTGCTGTTGAACTCGGCGTAACGCGCTGTCCTTTCCGCCTCCGGTTTTTTCCAGTTGTTCCAACCCTCGGGCTGGACCCCCTCCGCGATTCTCGTATTCAGGAAAATTGTGCTCGCGAAATTCCGCCAGGGCCGTCCCAAATAGGTTCGCACCTCGGGATTTTCCACGGTGATTTCGCAATTGGAAAAGACAAAGCCGAACGGTTGGTCTTCCGGCGTCGAAGCGGCGGTGATGTATCCTTTTCCCAGACAATGGATGTGGCATCTGTCGAAGAATGCCGTTCCGCTGCCGAAGATGAAGTCCACGTGCCCGGCGATGTAACAGCCCTGGTAATAATGCCGGCCGCGGTTGTCCAGGATCGTGTCCTGCCAGCCCCGGAAGCGGCAATTCCGAAACGCGACCCGGTCACCTTCGATTCGGATGGCCAGAGCTTGCCCGACCGGGCCGGCGGAGTTCTCGAAGGTGACGTTTTCGGCGGTGAAATCGTCCGCGTCGATCACGGTGGAGGCGGTGCGAAAGGTGCCCATGGGCTTGCCGTCGTGTCCGGGCATGCGGGCATTCAGATCATACGTGAGCACCGCCTTCCCGGGGCCGTCGCCGACAAGGTGGAAAAAGGGCTTTTCCCGCTGGATGTAGATCAACTCCTTGTACGTTCCGGGTTTGATGTGGATGAAGACAGGGCTGTCGGCGCTGCCGGCGGGAATGGCCATGACGGCCTCCTGCACGGTCTTGAACTGGCCGGTGCCATCAGCCGCAACGACGAGGTTGGTTTGGCCGGCCAGACATTGGCTCGCGGTGACAGCCCGCAAAACCATAATGGCCAGCAACGCGCCGGCTGGCGGGAGGAGGAAAGGCAGGCTCGTTTTTGGGCTCATGGTTCCGGTGGCGGTGTCAAGATGCGCCCGAAATGCAGTCATGACTTTGTTCATTCTTTACATCACCAAGAATGCATGTTAGGCGTAGGTCAAACGATCATCAAAGCAGAAACAGCGGCGTTGCCATAATGGATTGCCAGGCTTCGGCCTCTTGATCTCACAAAAGGCGAATCAAACATTTTCTCGGGTTCATGAAAAACTCCTCCTCCGGCTCAAAGCTCAGTCGCCGCCGTTTTCTTGCCAGGACAAGCGCCGCGATCGTTCTGCCCATCATTGTCCCGGGCTGTGCCATCGGACGCGGGCCCAGGGCTGCGCCTTCAAACCGCATTACCCTGGGCGTCGTCGGCTGGGGGATGCAGGGACCGCCGAACACCAGGCAGTTTCTCGCCCAGAATGACTGCCAGGTCGTCGCCGCTGGCGATGTTGACGCGAAACATCTGAAAGCGGCGGTTAGCACGATCAACCGACATTACGGAAACAAGGATTGCCGAGCCTACCACGATTATCGCGAGCTGATGGCGCGCGACGATATTGACGCGGTGATGCTGGCGGTGCCGGACCATTGGCATGCCCTCGTCGCCATCGAGGCGGCGGCGCGCAAGAAAGACATCTACGGGGAGAAACCGCTGGCCCGGACCATTGCCGAGCAGCGGGCCATTGTCGATGCCGTGCAGACGTATGCGCGAATCTGGCAAACCGGTTCCTGGCAGCGGTCGGTCGCCAATTTCCACAAGGCCGCCGAAATCGTCCGCAACGGACTGATCGGCAAGGTCACTCACGTTGAAGTTGGGCTTCCCGAGGGACATTATGACTTCGCCAAAACCGGCGACCGGATGACGCCGAGTGATCCGCCGGCCGAGCTGGATTATGACACGTGGATCGGGCCGTCGAAGATGATGCCCTACATCTGCGGTCGCGTGCATATGAACTGGCGCTGGAATTACAACACCGGCGGCGGCCAGTTGCTGGACTGGATCGGACATCACTGTGACATCGCGCATTGGGCGTTGGACTTCGACCAGTCGGGTCCTTCGGAGATCGAAGGGCACGGCGAGTTTCCTCCATCGGATGCGGTTTGGAATACCTGCATCCGGTACCGCATTGAGCTGAGATACCCCCAGGACATCACGATGACGGTTGCCGGCGGACACGCGGATATCAAGATGGGCACCAAATGGACCGGAACGGATGGCTGGGTCTGGGTGGATCGCGGCAAATTTGACGCTTCGAATCCGGACTGGCGGGACTTCAAACAACTGCCGGAAGAGTTGCGCAAAATAAAGTTGTACTACTCCCGGAATCATCAGCGGAATTTTCTGGATTGTGTGAAGTCGCGGAAGCCCACGATCACTCCGGTCGAGACGGCGCATCATTCCACGATTCCGGGCCACCTGGGGCTGATCTCAATGCTGGTGGGCCGGAAGCTGAAATGGGACGTCGAACAGGAGCGCATTCCGGACGACGAAGAAGCGAGCAAGCTGCTCACCCGTCCTTATCGGGCGCCGTGGACCCTGGCTTGATCACCCGCCGTTTAGCCGGAACCACTCCGTTGATTTCTTGGGCCGGAAGGGTTAGCGTCTTCCTCATCCTGAGGCCCAAATCTGTTGCCAGACGGTCGTCCAGCAAAGGGCGTCGCGGGACATCAGCACCAGCGCCAGGGTGCGCGAAAACGACCGCAATGCCCGGGCATGCGAAGGCATTTTCCACCCGGCGTTGTGCCGATGTTCGCGCATAGCTCCGTACTATTTGAGAGACCTTCCTCGAACTAGTCACGCCCAAAAGACGTAGTGGTACAGTTCGGTGGGGCGAGACTCCCGCCGCGCGGACGAAGCCGCTTCGGCGCGGCGAAGGCCCGGCGAGCCGCGCGTTGATTGGAGGGCACTGCTCCGTCAGTGCCCAAGAAATCAGGGAAGCGACGAAGCGCTTCCCTCCAACGCAATCACGGCTCCTGAGGACGCTCGTCCCACCGACTTTTTGGCTAAACTGTACCACTACCCCAAAAGCATGCTTTCACCCGCGAAACAACGGATCTCGCCAAATTCGCTTGTGCGCCGGCCGAAGGAAAGATAGAAAAGAGATATGCCAAAACCTGACGTTTCTTCTGTTACCCCGATGACCCGCCGGCGATTCATTTATTCCTCCGCGCTGGCTGCCGGCGCGACCGCGCTGACCGGTTGCATGGCCGGCCGCGCACCCCGCGTTTCAGCGAACAACAAGCTGAACATCGGGGTGGTCGGCATCGGCGGCAAAGGCGCCAGCGACACGCACCTGTGCTCGAGTGAGAACATCGTCGCGCTCTGCGATGTCGACGAAAAGTTCGGCGCGCCGGTGCGGCGAAAATATCCCAACGCCAAATTCTACCGGGATTACCGGAAGATGCTGGAACAGGAGAAATCTCTCGATGCGGTGATCGTCTCGACGCCGGACCACACGCACGCCGTGATTGCGACCGTGGCCATGCGCATGGGCAAACACATTTATTGCCAGAAGCCGCTGACGCAGACCATTTACGAAGCCCGGCTGCTGCGCCGGCTTGCTGCCGAGAGCAAGGTGGTCACGCAAATGGGCAACCAGGGCAGCGCCGAAGACGGCTTGCGGCGCGCGGTGGAAGTCATCCAGGCCGGCATCATCGGTCCGGTGCGCGAGCTGTACGTGTGGAGTAGCCGCCCGGTGTGGATGCAGGGAATCGATCGTCCCGCGGGCGAAGATCCTGTCCCGGCGACTCTCGACTGGGACACCTGGATCGGGCCGGCGCCCATGCGTCCCTTCAAGGAAGGCTATTATCATCCATTCCGCTGGCGCGGCTGGCTGGACTTTGGAACCGGCGCGCTCGGCGACATGGCCTGCCATACCGTGAACATGCCGTTTCGCGCCCTCAAGCTGGGTTACCCCACCGAAGTCGAAGCCCTGCTGCCAATGACGAACCAGGAGACTTACCCGCTTAAATCGACAATCCGGTTCGAGTTCCCCGCGCGTGAAGATCTGCCGCCGCTGACGTTCTGGTGGTACGACGGGGGCAACCTGCTGCCCAAGCCCCGGGACTGGCACGTCCAGGACTGCAGCAACAAGCCGCCCCGCGACATCACAGCGGACGTCGAGCGGTTGCTGGACAAAGTCCCGGACAGCGGCTTTCTGCTGATCGGCGACAAAGGCAAGATTTTTTCCGGCGATGACTATGGCGCGCGCTTTTTCTTGAAATTGTCCGACGAGAAGGAATTCACGGACGGCAAGCGTCACGAAGCGGTCACAGCCATTCCCCAGACCGTCGCCTTGAACGAATTCCAGGGCGAGCGCGATCTCCGCCATCATTTGGAGTGGATTGCGGCCTGCAAAGGCGGTCGTCCGACCTATTCCAACTTCGATATCGCGGCTTATCTGACCGAGATCATTTTGCTGGGCTGCGTCGCGCTGCGCGTGGGGAAAAAGCTCGAATGGGACGGGCCGAACATGGTCGCCACCAACGCGCCGGAAGCCGCGCCCTATATCCGACGCGAATACCGCCCGGGCTGGGAGCTGTAACGTGGAGGGATGCGCTCCGTCGCTTCCCCCATTTTCAATTTGAGCAGGGCCATGACGGAGCATTGCCCTCCAGGCTAGTGCCGCGCTGTCCGTCTGCCCGGCGTCCAGATGTCCTGCCACCGCAGACCCGCTTCCTTGACCATCTGGAAACAGTAATCCAGCCGGCCAATGTCGCGGTCGGCGTTGTTGGTGCCGAAGGTGAACTTGCAGCCCGCGGCCTTGGCCAGCTTGATAAACGCCGGGCCGGGCAGCCGATACCGGCTGTTGATTTCAATCGCGATGCCGCGTTTCACCGCCGCCGCAACCACCTTCTTCATGCGCTCTTCCGTCCAGAGACGGTCGTGTTCGGACGCGATCGAATCCGGCAGAAACGTGGGGTTGACGTAGATATCAATCGGTTCCGTATTCAGGATCGTTACGGTGCGGTCCACCAGCATGTCCATGAACGCCTGCTTGTCCTTGATCTCCGGCACTTCGTTCGGGAGCCACAGCCGCAGCCGCCTGCCGCTGTCATCGAAAAGGGTCATGGCATCGGTAAAGACGTAATCGAATTGGGCAATCGCCTCTTTCGAGAACAAGTTCACCCACTCGCGGCCTTCCGCCTGCATGGCGACGAACGCCGGTTTGCCTTGCATGACTTTCAGGTAGTCGTAAATGCCCGCGTCGTTGGTGACGGAGAAGTTCAAGCCGCAGTTGACGGCGATGCCATAGAACACTCCGGTTTGCTGTGAAGACGCCAGGGCTTCCTCCAGGGTGAGGCCGCCCTTAAGGTGAACATGATAGTTCACGACGGGATAATTGGCGGCGCCAAGGCGGATGATCTCATGGTCATAATCTGTGAATGGCGGAGCGGCGGCGGCGGCATCCGGCAGGTCATCCGGCAGCCGTTTCACGCGCAGATTGCGAAAGAACACTTTGCTGCCCGGATCATGACATTGCAGCGCAAAAGTGCCGTGGCCGAGTTTGCGGCCCGGGTGGTCGGGAACTTCCGGCGGCGATGCCGGTTCGACGTAGTCCACCACCAGCACATCGTTGACGCGGATTTGGATCGACTTGCCCCGGACGGCGACAGTCATCGTGAACCATTCATCGTCTTTGGCCATCGCTTTGTAAACATTGCGGATGCCATAGAGACTGCCGGTCAATTTGTTTTCAGTGTAGCCGCCCTCGCCGCCGCGAACGTTGAGAACCTGGGCCTCGAACCCTTTCTCCGGCCAGCCTTGCGGTTGAAATTCGGTGTGGAAATAGACGCCCGAATTGGCGCCGTTCCGGGTCATGACCTCAACCGCGAGTTCAAAGTTCTTGAAGTCCGCCTTGCCGTCGGGCCCGACATAGAACAGGTGCGAGCGCGGGCCGTCACCCGTGATGCAGCCGTTGATGACCTTGAAGGAACCCGGCGCCTCGCCGGCTTTCCAGCCACGAAGCGTCTTGCCGTCGAAAAGCGGCTGCCAACCCTGGGCCGACGCCATGGAGAACCACGGAAGGCAAAGAATCAAGAAAGCGAAGCAGAGCAGTTTCATCGAGGAGGGTTTAACAGGCTCTGTCCAAAAGGAGAATCACGAAACACTCGGCGCGGCGGAGCCGCAGCCAAACGCGAAAGAATTTTAACGCAGAGACACAGCGCGGCAAAGCCGCAACCAAGCCGGAGCGTGGGACGTCCCGGCCCGCAGCGCGTTCCGTGCCCGATGCGTGTTCGAGAATCCTGCAGCATTCGGACCGTCACACCCGCTGCGACCGGCGACCGGTCGCGCTCCGAAATCTTCACGCCGCGCGAAGAAGCTGACGGATTGCAGTGCAGAGAAGAAAAAGCTCTGCGGAACTCTGCGGGTCTCCGCGCCCTCTGCGTTGAGAGATTTCCGCAGCCAGAGGAGCCGCAAAGAGGCTTGCCACCTCGAGTTGCCCGCTCAATGATGGATTTATGACCGAAACGATACATTATCCTGGTGTTGCGCCGACCGGTTTCCCGTCGCGACGTTCTTTCGCGCTTCTGCTTTTGTCCGTGCTCGCGGGGCTGAATGCTGCGCGGGCCGCCGAGGATCTGGTCCCGCTGAAGCTCAAGTTGCCCTCGCCCGCGTTCATCGGCACCCCGCAGAACGTCGCTGTGGGCTCCGACGTGGAACCGGTCTCGACCAAGCCGCGTCCGCCCCTGATGGTTCCCAAAGACGTGAGGAACCTGGCGCCGGGCAGCCAGATCACCTGCAGCGATACCAACGCGACCGGCGGGGTTTTGGCAAAAATCACGGATGGCGACAAGCAAGCCACCGACAGCAGTGTCGCTCTGCTCCGCAAAGGCTCTCAATATGTGCAGTTCGACCTGGGCCGCCCGCAGGAACTGTTTGCCGTGGTCATCTGGCACGCGCATGATGCGCCCAAGGTGTACCACGACGTCATCGTCCAGGTGGCGGATGACGCCGCCTTCACCGAAAATGTCCGTACGCTCTTCAACAATGACAAAGACAACACTTCCGGCCGCGGCATCGGAGCCGATCGCGAGTACTTCGAGACGCACGAAGGCAAGCTTGTGGACGCCAAGGGAATGGTGGGCCGCTGTGTCCGTTGCTATTCGCGTGGCAGCACCGAAAGCGCTTTGAACGAATACACCGAAGTGGAGATTTACGGCAGAGCGCCGAAATAAGCGGCCTGCCCTCACCGAGTCCCGCCCCGGCGGGACCACCCTCTCCCATCTGATGGAAGAGGGCGGGGTGAGGGTCGTCTTTCGAATATGACAAATGGTTAAAGGTGTCATCCTGGGGCTTTTGGCGGCGACACTGGTTGCGCTGGCCTTGCGGTGCCCGGACCTGGGCCGGCGACCGATGCACAATGACGAAGCCGTCAACGCGATCAAGTTCCGATCGTTATGGGAACAGGGCTCCTATCAATATGACCCCAAAGAACATCATGGCCCCGCTCTCTTCTATGCCACCCTGGTTTGGGCGAAGCTGACGCGGGCTGGCGATTTTGCGCAATTCGATGAAGCCCGGTTGCGGGGCTTGACGGTGCTCTTCGGCATCGGGCTGATTCTGCTGTTGCCGCTGATCGCGGACGGGTTGGGGCGGCACGCGACGGTTTGCGCCGGTGTGCTGACGGCCATCTCGCCCGCGATGGTTTACTACAGCCGCGATTACATCCACGAAATGCTGCTGGTTTTCTTCACCTTCCTGGCCGCGGCCGGCGGCTGGCGCTATTACCGGAGCCGAAGAATCGGGTGGGCGTTGCTCACCGGCGCTGCGATCGGGCTGATGCAGAGCACCAAGGAAACGTTTGTGCTTGCGCTGGCGGCGCTGGCAACGGCCCTGGTTGCGAACGGCCTGTTGAGACGCCGGGGGGGCGCAGGCGGCAACCCGGCGCCGTTTCAGTTTAATGCCTGGCACGCCGCCGCCGCCATGGGGGTCTGGCTTCTGACAGTGCTGGCCTTCTTTTCATCGTTCTTCACCCATGCCGGCGGGCCGCTGGATGCGCTGCGGACCTATTTGCCATGGCTGGACCGTGCCGCGGGAGATTCGCCACATGTTCACCCGTGGAATTTCTATCTGGCGCGGTTGTTGTTCTTTCACGTCGGGAATGGACCGGTGTGGAGCGAAGGGTTGATTCTCGGGCTCGCGCTGGTGGGATTCCTGGTTGCCGTGGTTCGCAAAGGGCCGCCGGACGCGCATGCGGGCTTTGTCAGGTTCGCGGCTCTTTACACCCTCGCGCTGACGCTGATTTACAGCGCGATCGCCTACAAGACTCCCTGGTGCATGCTGGGCTTCTGGCAAGGAACGATTTTGTTGGCGGGTGTGGGTGCGGTCGCGGTGCTCCAGCGCGCGCGCGGGCGTTGGATGAAATTCAGCGCCGCCATTCTGCTGCTGGGGGGCGCCGGCCAGCTCGCCGGCCAGGCCTGGCAGGCGAGTGAAAGATATGCCGCGGATCGGCGAAACCCATGGGTGTATGCCCAAACCTCGCCTGACATCCTGCAACTGGTCGGCCAACTCGACGCGCTGGCGCGGGTGGACCCGCAGGGCCGTCACCTGCTTATGAAGGTGATGGCGCCCGGAAGTGATTACTGGCCGTTGCCCTGGTATCTCCGCGCCTTCGATCAGGTGGGCTGGTGGAGCGAAATGCCGGCCAATCCCTTCGCGCCGGTGATGATTGTCTCAACGAAATTCCACGCGGACCTGGATCGAACAGGAACCCACGTGATGACGGGCCTGTTCGAATTGCGTCCGGATGCCTTCCTGGAGCTCTACGTCCAGTCCGACCTGTGGCGCGCTTACGTGGAGGCAAAATCGAAGGGGCGCGGAAACTCTCCCTGAACCCGATCTGCCTGGAGGGAAGTGCTTTGTCACTTCCCCATCTCTTTTAGTCAGGGCATTGACGGAGCAATGCCCTCCCATCTCTTTTAGTCAGGGCATTGACGGAGCAATGCCCTCTATTGCGCCCCATGGAAGACTTGTTCGAACATCTCCATGGAATTGATCTCCTGCAGGCGCATCTGCTCGGAGTTCATCGCGATCTGGTGGCTGACGTTGCGCAGCCCGGCGTAGTAGTTGGCCATGTTGTTGGCCATCTGGCGCCCGGCCATTTCGCCGTTGAGTTCATAGGACCCCATGACGGCAGCCAGGGTTGGCAGAGCGGCCTCGAACTGGTCCGACGGGGCCATGATCGTGAAGTGCCACAGGCGCCACGACGCGCCCATGGCGTCGCCCGAGCCGCCGCCGCAACTGAAGCCCGTGTAGGGGCTGCCTTCCTTGTTGTTGAACGTGTAGGCGAAGTCCTCCACCGCGACGGGACGGAGCGGACCCGAAAACCCGCGCGCGGTTTGCGCGAGGTCCGTCCTGGGTTTGACGAACACGGAGCGGAAACTCGAACCCAAACCCGCGTGAGTGGTGGCGTAGGCCAGCGCCTCATGCGGGCTGAGCATTGTCGAGCACAAGACTCCCTTGACCCGCGGCACGTAATAGCGGGGAGTGACGAATTCGGTGCCGCCAACAATGAAATACAGCCGCTTGTCCGGATCCGTGATATTGCAGGACCAGGTGCCGGCTTTCGGATCGAAATTCTCCTTGACCTGCCACCCGGCCGGCTTCCGGACGGTAAAGATGCTGTTCGTCGAGACGTGCCCTTCCCACTTGACCTGCGGCGTTGCCGGGGACGGAGCTGCCAGGGCAGAAGTCCGGAATAACGTGAAGATCGACCAGAGGATGGATACAATGCAGGCGCAACGCATAGAGCCTCGTTTCTTTGCTTTTGACGTCGGGATTGAACCAAGAACGTCCCCCTTGTCCAGCAGGAAAAACTTCAGCCGTGCAAATCGCGCAACGGGGCGATGAACGCGGTGGGGATGCGCTGCCGCGCGTCCAGGCCGAGGCGCAGCTCGGCCCCACCACGCTTCATGGAGAGCTTCGACCTCCAACTCCGGACGCGCCTTGGGACCGTGAACCTGAGAACGCGACTCTCACCCAGGTTCGTGGTCAGCCGGCGGCGCGTTCTTTGTTGCATTTTTACGGATGCTGCGTCAGCAGTTTCACGGATTGTCGCCCGCCTTTTGCGTGATGTAGTCTGGAAGCAGGATTCGGGCGGTGGCCCCTTTTTCGGCTCCCCTTGAACATGGGCCGATGCTACCCTGCCACTGCCCGAACCCGCACGACGCCTGCCCGCCTGTTAAAACCGTCGTCAAGACCAATGGAAATCTGAAACGGCCACGGAGGCGGCGCATTGTTTCCAGCTCGGCACGTTATCTTGGTTCGGCGGAACGTTTGCGGCGGCGCGAAGGTCACGACTTGCGCAGGGCTCGAACGATGCCGATGCCGACGAAAAGCCCAATTTGTCCAAGGATCATCCCGAGCAAGCCCCAGCCCAGCCACCGCCAGATCAAAATCGAAATCAGAACCGATATTCCGGCCCACACCATCCCCGAGCTGCCTTCAAACTCTCCCGCCCGATAAAAGAAAATCGCAAACACAACCAGCAAAATGAAAGCGAAATAATAAGATGGCATCACTCGATCCGGTTGCGCCGTTCACGCGCGGCTCGCGGAGGCCGGCGGCATCAGTCATGGGGCCTTGAAAATGTCATTGACGCCCGCTCTTCGTCGGCATAGTAGCCCAGTGCCTATGCCACCTGTCAACTTGACATGAAGCCATCCAAACAAATCAGTGACCTCCGCGCCGGGATCATCGGCACGGGCTTCATCGGTCCCGTTCACATCGAGGCTTTGCGCCGCCTGGGCGTGCGCGTGACGGCCCTTTGCGACCTCCCGCAGATCGCGCGGCGCCTGGCCGCCAAACATGGGATTCCGCAGAGTTTCAGCGATTACCGCCAGTTGCTGCGCTCACCGGACGTCGATGTCGTGCACATCACCGTGCCCAACCGTTTTCACAGTGAAATGTCCCTCGCGGCTCTCAAAGCCGGCAAACACTGCATCTGCGAGAAACCGCTCGCCATGGACACGCACGAAACCGCGCAAATTGCGAGACTCGCGAAAGCGAGCCGCACGGTCTTCGCCGTCAACTATAACGTCCGCTTTTACCCCGCCGTGCTGCAGCTCCGGAAAATGGTTGCCGGCGGCGATCTTGGCGAAATCATCCACGTGAACGGTTCCTACCTGCAGGACTGGCTGTTCAAGGAAACCGACTACAATTGGCGCCTGCTTCCTGAAGAAGGCGGCAAACTGCGCGCCGTGGCGGACATCGGCACGCACTGGATGGACACCGCATCGTTCATTCTCGGCGCGAAGATCCGCTCCGTGTTCGCCTCCCTGGACACCTTCCACAAGACCCGCCGGCGCCCGGTGGGTGAGGTGCAGACGTTCTCCAAAGCAGACCGCGCCGTGAAATACGCCCCCTACAGGGTCCAGACCGAGGATTTCGCCAGCGTGCTGCTTCGGTTCGACAACGGCGCGCGCGGCAACCTCGCCGTCTCGCAAGTGGCCGCCGGGCGGAAGAATTGTCTCCGCATCGAAATCTACGGTTCAAAAAAATCCGCGTGGTGGTGTTCGGAGGAGCCGGAAGGGCTGTGGTTTGGCAATCGCGACGGCGCGAACGAGATCGCCATGCGCGCCACGCCCGCTTTCGGCGACGGTGCGGCCGGCTTCATGGATTTCCCGCCCGGCCACGTCGAAGGATTCCCGGACACGTTCAAGATGCTTTTCCGCTCGGTTTACGGCCGGATCGCCGCGGGCGGCAAAGGCAAGCCCCTGCATGCGACCGCGGAAGACGGGCACCAGGAAGTCGCGGTTTGCGAGGCGATCCTGAAGAGCAGCCGGATGAAAGCGTGGGTTGATGTCTGATTATGAAACTCGGATTTTTCACCGCCATTCTGCCGGATCTGTCACTCGAACAGGTGTTGAAGTTCGCCGCCCAAAACAACTTCTCGGGCGTCGAGGTCGCCTGTTGGCCCGCCGGCAAGGCGGACCGCCGGTTCGCCGGAATCACCCACATCGATGTGGCCGGCTTCACCCCAACCCTGGCGGATGACATCAACGCCCTCCGCGCGGGGTATCGTGTCGATTTCACCGCGCTGGGGTATTATCCCAACGCCCTGGATCCCGATCCGGCGGTTTCCGGGAAGGCGGTGGCCCACCTGAAGAAAGTGTTCCTGGCGGCCGAAAAGCTTGGCGTGAAGAACGTCAACACCTTCGTGGGACGCGACTGGACCAAAACCGTCGATGAGAACTGGCCGCGCTTTTTGAAGACCTGGAAGCCGCTGGTTGCGTTGGCTGAAGATCACGGCATCAAGGTCGGGATTGAAAACTGCCCGATGTCCTCCACGCGTGATGAGTGGCCCGGCGGCAAAAATCTCGCCTCCACGCCCGCCATCTGGCAGCGCATGTTCAGCGATATCCCGTCAAAAAACTTCGGGCTCAACTACGACCCGTCGCACTTTGTGCTGCAACACATGGATCCGATCAGCCCGCTGCGCAAGTTCAAGGAAAGGCTGTTCCATCTCCATGCCAAGGACATGAGCATCGACGCCGACCGGCTTAATGAAGTGGGCATCTTTTCCTTCCCGAACCTGTGGCACGAGCCGCGCATCCCCGGCTTCGGGATCATCGATTGGGCGCGGTTCATGGCGGTGTTATACGAAGTCGGCTACGACGGGTTCGTGTGCATCGAGGTGGAAGACGACACTTTTGGCAGGACCCTCGCCGGGCGCCAGGCGGCGCTCCAGGTGGCGCGGAATGTTCTCGCGCCTTTCTTTGCCGCATGATGTTTGTACTGCTAACTATCCGTGAAAATTTTCTCAGGCCGCGCAATTTTTTCCAGTCGACCCTCACCCGCCTGCGTGGCCGAAGCCGGTCATACTTCTCGATTTGGAGACGCTTCGGCGCGGCGAAGGCCCGGCCGGAGGCCACCCTCTCCCATCGGATGGGAGAGGGGCGGGGTGAGGGCATCTTTCCATCTTCCATCCTCAATCTCCATGCTCGAAGTTGGTTGCGGCCAGGCCGCGCTGCGTTCTTAGTGGTTGCGTCATTCCCGAAGTGCGGAAGGGAAATGGAGTTTTTCGTATGCAGCGCCTTCTGATCAAGTGCGTCAACTGCATTCTGTTGATCATTATCTTTATCGGCATCCCGGCGATTACGGGGGCACAGTTTGGAGCGCTGCGGGTTTCTTCGACTCCGAAGGCGCAGATGCTGACCTTGTGGGGATTGTCGCTCGCCGCGGTTGTGAACACTGTGGCGGCGTTGGGTTGGGCCAAAAATCGCAAGGATCGGACGCTCTGCTGGGGGTGGTTCCTTGCTTTTGGCGGTCTGCTCGGCATCGAGTACGCCTCGGTTCATGGGTATGTGAGTTTCGACTGGCTGAAGCGAATGCTCTTGTGGTTGCAGAAACATTTTTGAACCACAGCCGCGCCGGGACCCGGCGCGGCGCGGCCGCAACCAACGGAGTTCAGTTGAGGTCGAAGAGCAAAACCCGGGCTGTGCCTTTTCCGGCCAGTTCCAGTTTCGATTCTTCGCTCACGGCCTTCGGCGAAAGGCTGCGCCGCCTGATTCTGGAAATGCACGATCTCGCCCTGCAGAACTGTGAAGTGCTGAAACGGCGACTGCCGGCAGGGCGTTTTGAGAGGGCGGACTAAGCGGCCCACGCGGCCCCGGCGCTCTGCCTTGGCGGTGTCAAGCCGCCCCCCTGGCAGTGGCGCAGTTTGGTGCGGCGAGACTCCCGCCTGCGCGGACGAAGCCGCTTCGGCGCGGCGAAGGCCCGGCGAGCCACGCGTTGACTGGAGGGCATTGCTCCGTCAGTGCCCAAGAAATCAGGGAAGCGACGAAGCGCTTCCCTCCAACGCAATCACGGCTCGCGAGGACGCTCGCCCCACCAACCTTTCGGCTGACCCGTACCCCTACACCCCTGTCCCTTTGCCGCCTCACGAAATGGGTGACATTAGACCGCAGACGTGATAGAAATATCTTGTGGCCGTCTGGACCGACCCTGATGTAACGCAACCGGCGCGCTTGGACGATGAGCGTTCCTGGACCGGAGGGGAGGCAATCCTGCCATTGCCCGCCGTACCGGCGGCGGAGCCGCAGCCGGAGGCCCCAGCCAACCCGCTTTTCCGGCACGGCTGGCCCGTTCCTTCAACGATCTCTTCCGATCCCGACGAAGCGCGCGCCTGCATTCAGTTGCCGGAGTTCGACGCCCTGGTGTTGGGTAAAGCGCAAACCATCTCCGAGCACTTCCCCTTCGCCGAGACCGAATGCCGGGCCTTGCGCGCGAAACAGCCGGGCGCGGAGGAAACTGAAATTCCGCACTTTGAAAAGGTCTTTCGCGTCGCCGCGGCCATGGCGAGCGTTGCCAACGGGCCGGAAGCTCGGGACTACGACGAACTCCTGATTCTCACGGCGTGGCACTGCGTGAGGCCGCAGGCGGAAGGGTTTCTGGGTTCCTACCCCAAATCGCTGCTCTGTCCCTTGTCTCACGCGGCACCGCCCGTCGCGCTGGCTTCGCTCTCCCTCGCACAGCGATCTGTTTTCGACCGGCGCGCGCCGGTTTACCTGCGCTATCTCCTCTCCGAAAAATTCGGTTTGCGCACCTGTGCCGACATTGAAAACGCAGATTTGCGTCACCTGCTCAAAAGCACGGGGTTTCGTCTCATCCGCCCCAGCGCGGTTCCGGAGACGGCTTTTGCCGGCGTTACGCGTGGGGAAGATCCGCCCGTGCGGCCCTGGAAGCTGACGCTGAGGCAGGAGCTCAGCGATGAACGAGCTGCCGAGATGCTGATCAAGGCGGCGCTCTGGCTGATCAAGCACGGGCTTCGGCTCGTGACCATCGAACAGGGCCAGCCCCGCTGGAATATTGGCGCGTTCGGACGCACGGATTGGGAAGACGCGTTTCTTTCCCTCGGGGTCCGGGTTCCGCCCTCGCTCCTGCGCGAGAGCGGGCTGTTGGATTGGCGGGCGGTGCTGGCGCGATGCCTCGAACCGATCGGCGCCGGCAATCTTCCGCCCGAGGTTCTCGGAAAAGTTTCCGCCCTGCCACAGCGCGTCTGTCACGACAGTCAGCAGGCCATTTGGGAAGTGCTCGACCGGGTGGCCCGGACCGTCCTGGAACAAGTGCGGGTGTCCGAGCCGCAGCTTTTCACCGAAACGGGCGAGTTGAATTATGAAGCGGCCCGATCATTCCGCCGTTGGGCGAGACTTTTTGATGAGGTTTCTCCGCAAATCCTGTCCCGATTCGGAGTGTCGGCCTTCACCGCGCTCCATCGCGTCGCGCCGGAATTCTTCGGCTGGGGTTGCATGCATCTCAAACCGTGGGAGCTGGAGCAGGAGCATGGGAAGTGGAAGGGGCCGCGAGGCCGCGCGCTGCTGCGAAGCGCCTACGCGTTCGCCCTCTATGAAGCCGGCCTGGGCAGCATCGAAACCCAGGAGGAACAGGTCGTCTGGCAGTGCACCCTGAAACAGTTCTTCGCGTGGTCCGCCCTCAGGGCCAAACAGAAGGTGACCGCGTATGACTTCCTGTATGGAATCGCCAGCCGGCAAGGGCTGACGCCTTTGCTGAACCGAGAGGTCACGCACACCGCCGCGGTTTCGCTGCTGGCCGGCATGAATCTGCATGAGAACCTGCCCCGGATCGAGGGATGTTGGGACGTGTGCATGCTCGCCGCGCTGGAACGCCACGGCGGCAGGCTGGAAGTGCGGCTGGTGCTTCCGGATCTGGTGCCGCTGCCGCTGCGCCTGCGCAAAGCAGTGCTGACCCCGCTCGCTTACTGCTATCTGCACAAAGAAATCCGCCTCGTCCGGGACTTCGACCTGCGCATGGCGCAGGAAAGCCACCGCCGGCTCGAAGAGATCCCGGGCTGGTGGGAAGACGAGCGCATCATGGGAACGCCCCTTCTGGAGCGGGTCAGCAATGCTGCCGACCCGGCCCGCGCCGCGCTCGGCCGGTTGCGCCCCGAACCCTGGCTGGAAGCTCCGGCGCAAAGAATCCGGTTTCGCGCCCTCTACCAGCTCCTCTCCAGACGCGCCACAAACCGGACGACGCCGGGGGACGCGGGGCTTTCATCCGAAGAAATGCGGGTGCTGCTCCGGCTGGCCCTGGAAACCACCTTGGAACATACGAATATTGCGCACGTGTCGTTTCCGGCTGTCCGACGCGGCTTCGAACGCATACTGGCCCGCGACGATACGCGCGAAATGCTGGATTCGCTGCTGTTGCACATCGGCGCCGCCTATGAAACCGAAATCTGGGGAAAGGTGCGCAGGTTCATCGTGCTCGACGTCATCAATGATCTGCTCGCCCTCACCATCCGCAGTTCACTGCTGCACCTGATGAGCTCGGATTGAGCCGGTGCGGGATGGCTGAACAGTCTTGACCAAGGATGAACACAGCACGGCGAAGCCGCGACCAGATGCAAAGGAATTTTAACGCAGAGATCGCAGAGACTCGCAGAGGACCGCAGAGAAGAAAAAGCCCTGGGGACCTCTGCGAGTCCGTTCTGCGAAACCATGCGCGAGGTCGCGCCGGGCGACGTCGTCTTCTCGTTCGCAGACGGGGCGATCCAAGGCTTCGGCATGGCCCGGACGCATGGTTACACCTCGCCGCGCCCGGATGAATTTGGCCGGATCGGCCAGGTCTGTTAAATCCTACCATAAATATGTTGACTTACTTTTTTAGCTGTGTAGGATTTATATATGGGTGTAGCAACAAAAATGGAAACGGTTTACTTCTCGGTGAAAGGCCAGGTGGTCATTCCCCGGCGGCTGCGGAAGGAATTCGAGATTGAGGAAGGCACGCGGGCTTATGTGGAAGGCACGCCGGACGGCATTCTCATCAAACCCGTCACCGGCAAATTCATCCGCAGCCTGCGCGGGAAATACAGGCACCTGCCCCTGATGGAGACGCTCAAGGAAATGAAACGCGAGGAGAAGGAATACTGACATGGCCTCCAGGGTTATGGACTCCTGGGCGTTGATGGCCTTCTTCAAGGGCGAAGCGGCGGGGGCGGTTGTCGAGGCGCTCATCCACAAGGCCGCCGCCGATAGAACGCGCCTGCTGCTGTGCGTGGTGAATTGGGGGGAGGTTTATTACGGGATGTGGCGCGCGGGCGGAAAGGAGGCTGCGGATGCTGTGGCCGAAGATTTGTCCCGCCTGCCCATCGAGTTGGTGGATGCCGACCTCACGCTGTCCCGGCAAGCTGCTATCTTCAAGGCCACCCACAAGATGTCCTGCGCCGACTGCTTCGCCGCCGCGCTGGCCAGGGTCAGAAACTCCGAACTCCTCACCGGCGACCCCGAGTTCAAGGCGCTCGAAAAAGAAATCAAAATCAACTGGCTGAAATGATGCGCCAATCGTCCAAAGCTCTCCGCTGCATCGTCATTGCCGGGCCGAATGGCGCGGGCAAAACAACCTTTGCCCGCGAGTTCCTGCCGAAGGACGCGCGGGTGATTCACTTCGTGAACGCCGATCTTATTGCCAGCGGCCTCTCGCCCCTGCGCCCGGAACTGGCCACCCTCGCCGGGGGCCGGCTGTTCCTTGCGGAACTTGACCGCCTCGCCCGCACCCGTGTGAACTTTGCTTTTGAAACCACCTTGAGCGGACTGGTTTATCTGCACCGCCTCAAACGCTGGAAAGCCGCCGGCTACCGTATTGAGATTATTTTCCTGCGCCTGCCGTCGCCGCAACTGGCGCTGCGCCGCATCGCCGCTCGTGTCCGGCAGGGCGGACACAACGTGCGGCGCGCCGACGTGTTCCGCCGATTCACTCGCGGTTGGATGAACTTTCAACAATTCTACCGCCCGCTTGCGGATGCGTGGGCGGTGTATGACAATTCCGGCGACGCCCCGCGTCTGATGGAACAAGGCCCATGAAAACGAAAATGAAACGTCCCTCTCGCTTCGCAGTAGCGGTCGGTCGCGCCCTGCGCCGCTCGGCGCGCGTGGCCCGCAAAACCGCCCGCCTCCACGGCACGCCTATTTACATCTGGTGCAACGGCAAGGTCGTGGCGGAGAAACCTTGAGCACCCGTGAAAGCTGGCCAACCCTTTCCCGGCGACGCCTTTGCCGCCGCGCTGGCGAAGATCAGGAATTCCGAACTCCTCACCGGCGACCCGGAATTCAAACCACTGGAAAAGGAAATCAAAATCAACTGGCTCAAGTGACCGGCACCACGTGAAGAATCCTGCTCCGCCCGTTCTACCCGCGAACAGTGACTCGCTGTTGTGTATGAACAACGGTGAGGGACGGATTTCTTGCCGCGAAAAAGCGCAAAGAGCACAAAAAGACGGAACAAATCCGGAATGCGGCGGTAGGGCGCGTCAGTCCCCTGCGCGCCGGTCTTTCAATGGCACCCTGCGGCGTGCACGGGGTGCCAACGACGAATCTATTCAGGCGATATTAACCACGGATGGACGCAGATAAACCCAGATTCGGAATGACAGAAAGCTAGCCGGGGAGTTTAGGCGGGCAAAGAAAATCCTACAGGCTGAGACGTGCAAGTTTGAAGCTGTAAATCTCTGTCGGATCTGCCATAAGTGGGTCATGGCTGAGCCGCGGGGAGTGAGCCGAAAGAGATGAACTTCTGGTGGGTCAATCACAAGCAGACCTTCCGACAGGAGTTTTTTGGCAAATACATCTGGTCACCCAAGCGCAAAAGAAACGACCGGATTAATCCGTTTTACGAAACGATGCGAGAGGTCGCGCCGGGCGACGTCGTCTTCTCGTTCGCAGACGGCGCGATTCAAGGCTTCGGCATGGCCCGGACGCATTGTTACACCTCGCCGCGGCCGGATGAATTTGGTCATATCGGCCAGGCCTGGAATGAAGTCGGCTGGCGGGCGGACATTGATTTCCAGCGCTTCACAGATCCGATTTTGCCCACGCAGCACATGCAGGTTATAGGCCCGACCCTGCCCGACCGCTATTCGCCAATTCGACCAAATGGCCACGGCAACCAGGGCGTTTACCTCGCGCAAATTCCCCGGCCAATGGCGCTGGTCATCGCCCAACTCGCCTCGCCCGAGCTTCTGGGAATCATCCAAGGCATCCAGTTTTCCGAAACGGTGGAAACGCCACTGCCGGAGCTTCGCGGCATTGTTGAATGGGAAGAACGCGAGTGCACACGGATTTCTGAAGATCGCCAACTGCGCGACACCGAAAAGCAGGCGCTCATCAAGGCCCGGCGCGGCCAGGGTTTGTTCCGTCAAAACGTCTCGCACGTGGAACGGTGTTGTCGCGTCACCCGCGTGGACCGGCCCGAACATTTGATCGCGAGCCACATCAAGCCCTGGCGGGAATCAGACAACCGCGAGCGATTGTTCGAGGGCAATGGCTTGCTGCTCACGCCGACGATTGACCACCTGTTCGATCGGGGCTTTATTTCCTTTGAAAACAGCGGCGAATTGCTTATTTCTCCCGTGGCTCACGAGGAGTCACTGAACAAAATGGGAATCATCACAGACCGCGTCGTCAATGTCGGCGGCTTTGCCGAGCCGCAAAAAGAATTTCTGGAGTTCCACCGCACAAACGTGTTTTTGAAAAGAGAAGTTAACGCATGAACCAACGACTTCATTTCGCGCCCACGGGCGTGGCCGGGTTCGTCCTGGCTGACGGCAGCATGTCATCCAACCAGTTAGGCGAAGGCGAGATTCGCAATCACCTTGCTTGCTTCGCTCAGTTTTAGCATGGACCGAAGTGAAATATGCCTTCCAATGGTCATAGGTTCCGAGTTGTTGAGAAGCAGATATGCTGGATATTGATCGAATCTATCCGCACCCTCGCGACCACAGACTTGACCTCGTTCTATTGATTCAGAAGAACCCCAGTCCTCTGAACGACTTGTATCATGGGCGAGCACGTTTGGTGCGCGACGCTGGAGCGTGAGACGATGCCGGCATGGCATCGCGCAGATTTGATTTTGTCCATCGTCGCCGCCAGACTGCACAACAACGGCAGCGTTTACTGGCGCGCTATCACAAAAGGCCGGCTCACCTGAAGAGAGTTTGCCTCCGGTTTTGAAGTGCCCATGCGCGGACGGTTTCATTCCGCCCGGTGACAGCCGAAACTTACTCGTCGGGCGAGTTGCGTGTTTGACGGACTGGCCTTAAAAACCGATACTGGCATTGAACATGGGAACGCCGAATCAAATCAGTTTCACTCTGCGGGCTAAGCCGAACCAGAAAGAGGTCACTCTGGCCACCATCGGGTTGTCCCTGTTCAACCAGTTCAACTCCGAGGTCGAAGCGTTCCTGGCCGGCAGTCAGCGGCGGGCGCCTCTGGATGAGGTTCGCCTGGAGATTCAGGACGGGTCTTACAGGCTGTTGCTCACACTTCCGGCGCTTCTGGCGGCGACGCTGCAGCCTGACCTGCACAAACTCCAGCGCGAAGACGCGCTTGGCGACATTGACCCGCAGCGCGCGGAAGTGGTGATGCAGTGGCAGAAACGCGCCCGCACCAGTCCGGACTACCACGTTGCCATTGATTCCGCCGAGAAGGCGTTCAAGTCTATCAGGATTTCCAAAGAGACGGATTACCGGACGCCGGATGAAGATGATTGGGTGGCGGTGGAGAAATATGTGGTCGGCACCGTGGTCGATATGGGCGGCACCACCGCGGCCAATGTGCATCTGGTGAACGAAGACACGGGGAAGCGGTGGGTCGCGGTGAGCACGGAGGATTTTCTGCGGGACCAGAAGGAGAACTACCTGTATCGCAAAGTGCAGGTGCATGTGTCGGCCCGCGAGAATGTGAAGAGCGGCGAATTGCGGGACATTCGCCTGATTTCGTTTGTGGGAAAAGGGCCGTCCTACGATGAAGCAGAATTGGATGCTGCCATTACCAAGGGGACGCAAGCCTGGGCGAAGGTGCCCGACAGCGTTGCCTGGCTGAACGACGTGAGGGGGAGCGACGATGAATAATATGGCCGTGCTGGACACGGGTTTCCTCATCAGTCTGGTGGACCGCAACCGTCAATTTCATAAAGCTGCCCGCAGTTACTACAAATACTTCCTCGAAAACAGCGTGGTGATGCTCCTGCCCACGGTGGTCGTGGCGGAGTTTTCGATTGTGCAGCCGATCACCGATCTGCCGCTGCGGAACTTCCGGGTGCTGCCTTTCAACCTGCCGGAAGCTGTGAAGTGCGCCGAGCTGAATGTGCATCACTATCGCAAGCACTTGGGGAACGCTGGCCAACGGGACGCAGTGAAGGATGACTTCAAAATTATCGCGCAAGCCGTGGTGCAGCAGGCGCGGTTGCTCGTCACGGAGGACGAAACAACGCTCTGTAAGTATTGCGAGCGATTGACAGCCGACAGGAAGATCGAGTTCCGCGTCGTCAAGCTTTCCGCCGGATTCGACGAGGCATTGGTCAACAAGGACGGCCAGCGCGGATTGTTGCCACCGGAACAGCCACCGGAACAGCCACCGGGTTGAAAGGGGATGGCTTGTTCTGATCCCCGTGCTGCTCCTCCATTGCATGGAGGTAAGAGCGTCCGGTTGCGGCTGGCGCCCCGGTCACATTCCAGTTGACAAGTGTAATCGCTACAGTTACCTATCATTAGCCGATTATGAGAACAAGTTGCCGGTTTGCCGTGGCAGTGCATGTGATGGCCGTCCTCGCCTATAAAGAGGGTGACCCGGTCACGTCGGCCATGCTCGCCGGCAGCGTCAATACCAACCCGGTCATTATCCGGCGGCTCCTACTGTCTTTGCAGCGGGCCAGACTGGTCGAGACACACAAAGGCGCCGGGGCCGGCTCGCGTTTGAGCCGCTCGCCCGGGCACATTAATCTTGCTGATATTTATAGGGCAGTGGAAGAAGCGGAGCCGTTTGCCACTCCCTCCCGCAAACCCAACGCCGCCTGCCCGGTCGGCCATTGTATCCGGAAGACCTTGGACAGGGTCTTTGCCTCGGCTGCTGCTGCCATGGAACGGGACCTGGAGAAAACGACGCTGGCCAGCGTGATCGGCGCGGTGAAAGCCTGCGCACAGAAACATGCCGGTTGACAGTCTCCTTTTTTGTGCCACTGTGTAACCATTACTATTACATATTATCGAAAGGTCAAAGAACCGTGAAGCACAACAATGCGAATCGCAACGGAGAGAACGCGGGAAACGGAACCACGTTCACGCGCGCGTGCCTGACATCGTGCAAAAAGGTTCTGGCACAGATTGCCGGTGCCCGGGAGGCGATCTTCGAGGAATCGCGCCGCGCGCTCGGCGCGCCCGAACGCCTGCTCCGGCTCGCCTTGAATGAAGCCGAGGCGGCGGCGTGGCAGACGCTGTATCCGCACCTCGTTTTTCCCACACTGGCGACGGAGAAAATTCAGGCGATCGCCGCCTGGAACGCACGCCAGCAACTTGTGCGGCGGACCAGTCCGCACTTTGCGCGGGCAGCATAACCGAACGATGAGAACCGCAACCAAACGAAACTACCGGTCGCGCACGACCCGGCTTGCCGTGCCGCGCGTCCGGTTGACCGCGCCGCGTCTGCCGACGCGGTTTCGCGGTTCCGCGCGGTTGCCCGCGGTTGAGCTTTCGCACCCTGGAAGCCCGTTCGAAATACCTCCTCCCGCAGGAGCTGAGGCAGCGAGGCTCAAATCTTTTCGGAAACCGGTGGATGTTCGGGGCGTCTTCACGCCGGCTCCTGCTCTGCAGCGGGCTGCCAGGCCGCCGCGCGCCGCCACGGAGATTGAGCCGGCGGAATTGACCGGGTCCGATCCTCCACGCAGCGACGCCTTGCAGCTTTATCTGCGCGAGATCGGCGAGGTGAAACTGTTGACGCCGGAGGAAGAAATCGCACTCGCCCGGCGCATCAAGCGGGGCGACAAGCGGGCGCGCGAACACATGATCAAAGCCAACCTCCGGTTGGTGGTGAAAATCGCCCGCGATTATGAAGGGCTGGGCGTGCCGCTGCTCGACCTCGTCAACGAAGGCAACATCGGCCTGATGAAAGGGGTGGAACGATTCGACCCGAGGAAAGGGGCGAAGCTCTCCACTTACGCATCGTGGTGGATCAAGCAAAGCATCAAGCGGGCGCTGGCGAATCAGTCAAGAACCATCCGCTTGCCGGTCCATGTGGTTGATAAGGTGGCTCATCTCCGGAGGGCCGAATCAAAACTGCGCGAAGCCCTGGACCGCGACCCGACCGATGAGGAGCTGGCGGAGGAGTTGCAACTGAAACCGCGCCGCGTGGAACAGTACCGGCAGGCGTCCAGAGCTCCCGTCCCACTCGACGCCCCGATGGGCGATGACGAGTCGAATCATATTTCCGAAGCCGTGGCGGATCCGAATGCCGCCTTGCCCTCCGATCGGCTCCTCCAGGAAACCGACATTGATTTGCTGCGAAAAATCCTGGCCACCCTCCCTGAACGTGAAAGATCGATTCTGGCTCTGCGCTTCGGGCTGGAAGACGGCACGGCAAGAACTTTGGAAGAAGTGGGCAAACGTTTTCGTCTCACGCGCGAACGCATCCGGCAGATTCAGGAGCAGGCGCTGAAGAAAATGCGGGCGCGGATCGAGGAGCGGGATCGTTCGCCCGTCGAAGACGAGGACACGGTGGCGGTTGCGGCTTGAGTCGCCCGCGCCATCGGTTTTCCCTGCCCTATACTGAAATGGAGCTTTTGCACGAATGCAACCGTCATGTTGATTGACTCCTTTTCGATGCGACTATTACATTCGGCGATGTTGAGACGACTGTTTTGAGAAGATGCGCCTGCCTGCTTCTGCGAATGGTGCCACCGGTGACGCGGCCTCACAGAGACGAAGCCACCGGGTTTCCATTTTCACAGGATGCCTGCTGCTGCTGTTGTTGTTGGGCTGGGTGGATTACATTACGGGCTATGAACTCGGGTTTTTCGTATTTTACGCCCTGCCGATCGGGCTGGCCGCCTGGTACCTGGGGTGCTGGCCCGGCATTTGGGTGGCCCTGGGGGCAACGATAGCCTGGTGGCTGGCAGACGCTTTCGCCGGGGCAAAATATTCCTCATGGTTTTATTTTTGGTGGAACAGCGCCATTCATTTTGCGGCCTTTGTGATCAACGCCGTAACCATTGCGAAAATCAAGGTGGAACTAAGACAGCGCGATGATCTGGCCGCCAAACTCGAAGCCTCGCGCCAGGCCTTGCGCGCGGCAGCCATGGTTCTGCCCTCCTGTCCCATATGCGGCAAAGCCCATCCCCGGACCGGGCGGAACGGCCAGGCCGAGCTGCGGGACCTGGCCCGAGGCAACGCCGACCTCAGCGCTGCTCTCTGTGGAGACTGTGCCCACCCGCGCGGCGCCGATGAAGGAGCGGCGCCTTAAAAAGCAAGGTCCGGTTGTATGTTGAGCACAATATGAGCGGTCCGGTTCATCCCTGCGACCCCAAGTGGTCATTCGTGGGCCAGGAACGCAGGACTTCTGCGAAGTGCGCAGAATCGGGACGGGTGAGGAGTTCGCGAACGGTTCGCAAAAGAACGGGTATGTCGAGAGGCTTTTCCATGAATGCATTGATGCCCAGAGCTGCGGCGCGGCGCGCCGGGCCAGGGCGGGCGGTGATCATCATGACCGGAACAAATGGATAAAGCTGGGCCAGGATTTGAAACGCCTGCCAACCCGTGATGTCCGGCATGTTCACGTCCAGAAGGATCAGGTCGGGCGGGCCGTCGAGGAATTGGCGCACCGCCTCGCGCCCATCGCAGGCGAGCTTCACGATGTAGTGCTCCTGGGTGAGCACATCGCCGAGCGATTCGCGAATGTTGGCATCGTCATCCACCACGAGGATGAGTTCGGGCGGATGGTGCAGGCTCGCGTGAGCCGCAACAGGGCGCGGAGCAGGGTCGGCTTTTGTATTGCTGGGTTCGGACATCGGTGTCTGGCGTGAGGGCGCTGTTTTCCAAATTGTGTTTTCTACGTCATCATGTTCGCTTTCGATTCACGGTTTTGCAGTCATGTCATATCGCGCGCTCGAGATCAGCCGTAATGAATTCAGCGTTGGCTGTGCCACCGGGTTTCAGGGTGTGTATATGCGCCGGCGGCCTGGATTTCAGCAACTTGGAGTGGCGCCGTTGGATGCGCGGCCGGCCGGGATGGTCAACGACTTGCCAGCTAAGGGAACAGCAATTGACCGGCGAGATGCATTCAGCCGTCCGTTTCCGGGGTGGCCTCGGTGGAGCCTGGATGCAAACCAAGCTGCTTGAGTTTTTCGCGCAACGTAAATCGGGATAATCCCAGCCAGCGCGCGGCTTTCGCTTGATTGCCTTGCGCCAAGGTGATGGCTTGTGAGAGGATTTCGCGTTCGGCTTCGGCGAGCATGCGGGCATGAGCGTCCTGCAGCTCGCCCTTCTGCGCGCGCGCCAGCAAATCACCTGCGAAGGCAGTGAAGGAGTGGCCGGTCGGGGCTGCTTCGGCAGTGCGGGCGGCAAGGGTTTGGCGAACCGCGTCGGCGTTGATGGAGAGTCCACGCGCGGCGAGCAACAGGCGACGGGTTATGTTTTCCAGCTCGCGAACGTTGCCAGGCCACGAGTCAGATCGCAGCACGGCCACAGCATCGGAAGAGATCGTCGGGCTTTCAATGCCGAAGTCACCGGCGTATTTGCGGAGAAAGTGTTGCACCAACACCGGAATGTCCTCGGGGCGTTCGCGCAGGGGCGGGAGCTGGAGGCACACCACGTTGAGGCGATGGAAGAGGTCTTCGCGGAATTTCCCTTCGCGAATCATCGCTTCCAGGTTACGGTGGGTAGCGGCGATGACGCGTACATCCACGGAAATCACCTCCGACCCGCCTACCCGCTGGAAGGTTTGTTGCTGGAGCACGCGCAGGAGTTTCACCTGCGTGTTGGGCGGCAGGTCGCCGATTTCGTCGAGGAAGAGCGTGCCCTTGTTCGCCTGCTCGAAGCGGCCGATGCGCCGCTGGTCAGCGCCCGTGAACGCGCCGCGTTCGTGGCCGAACAGTTCGCTTTCCAGCAGGTTTTCCGGGATGGCGGCGCAATTGATCGCGATGAACGGCGCTTTGGCGCGAAGGCTGTGCTGGTAGATGGCACGGGCGATCAGTTCCTTGCCCGTGCCGGTTTCGCCACGAATGAGCACGGTGACGGGCTTGGCGGCGACGCGGCCGATTTCCTTGCACACGTCGTGCATCGCGCGGCTGGTGCCGACGAGGGCCGTGCGGCTCTCGACCGGGGCGTCGGGCAGAGTCACGGGTTCACGCATGAGGCGGCTGGCTTCCGCAGCGCGATGTAGAAGGCCGATCAGCCCCTGCATCTCGAACGGCTTTTGCAGATAATCGTAGGCGCCGAGCTTGGTGGCCTCGATGGCGGTCTCAATCGTGCCGTGCGCGGTCATCAGCACGACGGGCAGGCGCGGCTGAGTGTCGTGAAGTTGACGCGCGAGTTCCAGGCCGCCGAGTCCCGGCAGGCGCAGGTCGGTCAACACCACATCGCACTCGTCTGTGCCGGCGCGGCGCAGACCTTCGTCGCCGCGATTGCACACGGTGACTTTGAAACCGTCCTCCTTGAGCACCTCGCACAGGTTCGCAGCCAGACTGGCGTCGTCCTCGATGAGAAGAATATGAGCGGCACTGGGCATGAGCAGGGTTATAGCGGTGGATCAAGCTTGGTTCGTTCATGCCTGGGAATCACAACACGCTCCGCAGGCCTGAATGACCTGGCAAAAACGGCGTCAAGAAACGCGGGCAAAACTCTGTGGGCCATCCGACGGGCTGGAACGAAGTCAAGGTTTGGCTTAACCGCCGCCGGTTTGGATGTTCGCGCTGCAATTCGCACTCCTGGCAGTGTCGCGGATTTCGCGCGGCAAGACAACGCCGAAGGTTGTGCCGTAGCCGGGACGGGTTTGGTACTGGAGCATGCCGCCGTGCCTTTGAACGATGCGAGCGGCAATCGGCAGGCCGAGGCCGGTGCCCGTTTCCTTCGTACTGAAGAACGGGTCGAAAAGGCGCTTCTCGACTTCGGGCGGGATGCCTTCGCCGGTGTCGCTCACTTCAAGAACAACGGCGTCGGTCTCGCGGTCGCCGAGTGGGGCGCGTGCGGTGCGCGTGCGCAGCGTGACAGTCCCTGCGCCGTCAATAGCTTCAGCCGCGTTGCGAACAAGGTTGATGAGCACCTGCTTCAAATGGCCGCTGTCGGCGCAGATGAGCAACTCCGGGCTGGATTCAACCACCAGTTGCACTCCGCGGCTCTCCAGGGTTGGGGACATCAACCCCTGAACTTCGCGGAGAAGCGTGTCGGCGGCGAAGTTTTCCAACTTGGGGTCTGAAGGCCGGGCAAAACTCAGCACATCCTGCACGATGTGTTCGAGGCGCGAGATTTCAGCGTTGATGATGTCGGTGTCTTTTTTCGCGGCGGGCACGACCTGGAGATGTTTTTCCAGCGTGTAAAGGCGCGCTTTGAGGGACGTGAGCGGGTTGCGAATTTCGTGGGCGATGCCGGCGGCCAACGTGCCGAGGGTCACGAGTTTCTCCTGCTTTTCGAGCAGGGTCTGGCTATGCACCAGTTTGGTTCGCAGCGGCGCAATCATGTCATGGTAGATCACCCAGCCCATCGCCGCGACCAGGGCCAGCAGCATCACGACGCTCGCGATGAGGATTCCCCTGAGACTCGCCAAAGAAGCGCTTGCGTCGGCAAGAAACTCCTTCTCCGCTGCGCGATGGGCGTCGGTCAATTGCCGCACAAGATCGCGCATTCGCTCGGCCTGGGCATTGAAGGCGTCGAGCTGCGCGAGCTGCCCTGAACTCACAAGGGCGGGCAGTGTGTTGGAATGCACGGCCCGGGCGGAACCGAGGTAATCATCGTAGGCACGATTCAGTTCCTTAAACACCTGCCGCTCGTCTTTGGTGGTCAGCGGCGAACGTGGGTTCAGGCTTGGATCATGGTCATCAATCCAACGATCAAGATCCCCGCTGGCCTGCTCGAACTGTGCCCACTGCCGAGCATCTCGCATCAGGGCGTAGCGGAGCATGGAATTGTTCAGGTTCTGCAGTTCACGTCGAACTTCGCTCGCGAGCTGGAATCTCTCGATCTGGGAAGAGGTGAGCTTGGTTTCAACCTGCTGGACACGCTGCCAGGCGGATAAAAGTCCGTAAATCGTGCCGCCGGCCACGAGGAAGAGAGCGGCAATCAAAATCCAGAGACGAACGGCAAACGGAGATTTCATAATCATAAGAGCACACTGCGTCATCGTCAGACGATTCCCAGACCCGCGCTTGGCTTGAAGACCGCGCAAGTGCCGTGCCGGGAATAATGGCAGGAGCGCGGTGTTGCAGCACCTTGAAAATCAGGCCCGGATGCCGAAGCCACATCCGTTTGCCGGTCTGAGTCGGTCAGCCGTTTATCGCCGACATGGTAAGCAATTTTTCCATGCACTGCCCGGTCCTCCCGCTGCCCGCTCTCAAACCCCTGCGAATCAACAATTGCGGGTCGTGGCATGGCCGGTGCAAGGGTCTTTCTCAGATGCCCGGGAATCGGGTGACAACGAAGATTAAGACGATAAAAAACAAAGGACATGAAACTTCATACTCACAGTGACAAGACGGCAGTGACGCCCCTCTTTGGCCTGGTGCTCAGTGCGCCGCGCCAGGGTTCATGCGTCACTGACCCATCAAGGTCGCCTGTCCCGGCCCGCGTGCGAAGAATTCTCGTTGTGGACGACGAAGAAAACACCCGCCACTTCATATCCACTGCTCTCGCCGGCGCCGGCTTCGACGTGAACGCGGCTTCCGACGGCGAACAAGCTTGGGAAGCGCTTCAGCACGAGATTTACGATTTGCTCGTCACCGACAACGAAATGCCGCGTCTCGCCGGCATAAAACTCATCGAGCGGATTCGCGATGCGGGCATGAGTCTGCCAATCATCATGGCTTCCGGCTCTTTCTCCATGGAGGGAGTGCGGGACTATGCGCAACTTCAAATCGCAGCGCTGATTCCGAAGCCCTTTGACATTTGGGAATTTCTGACCATCGTCAGAACTGCTTTGCGGGTGTCGGCTGAAGACGCTGCCGCCGACCTCGGGACTTTCCAGCAACTTCACGCAGTCCCGCAACCGATCCGCTAGAACACCCAACCAAATCCGGAATTATGCAAACCCTGACCCTCCCAACCGAAGGTTGCCACGGCTTCAAGTCGCTCTTTTACCCGCGTCGTGCAGCCACGCAACCAGCCACTGGAAATCCCAGGCGTTTGGGCCTCACCCACACTATGAAACCGAACCTGTTCGCCCGGCTGCTGCGGAACGAAGGCGAGATAGTCGCTTCCTTCGGCGCAGCCGATCTCATCTGCCATCACGATGGCCGCTGGGAGCTTCGCGGAGGCTCGCCCAGTGACCACGCGGCGGCCCGTGAATGGTGTTCTCTCTTTCAGCATGAGGCCACTTTTCAGCATGAGGCCACTTTTCCCAGTGCGCCGTTGCCACTCACCGCTCCGCAGCCGCAGGCCTCGAATGCGGTTCACAACCGCATACTGATTGCCGACGACGACTCCCTCGTGCGCGGCAGCCTGGCCGCCGTGCTGGAATCCGAAGGTTTCGCAGTGGACGAAGCCGGGAACGGCATTGAGGCGGTTGCGCGCGCCGCCGCCCGCGCGCCCGACCTCGTGCTGCTCGACCTCAACATGCCAAAGATGGACGGCTGGACCGCGTTTGCCAAACTCGACCATGTCCGGCCGCTCGTGCCTGTCATCGTCATCACGGCGCGGCCGCATCAATACAAGGAAGCCATGCGGCTGGGTGTGGATGCCTTCATGGAGAAGCCGTTGAACATCCCGATCCTGGTGCGCGCGATCAAACGCCTCACCAGCGAAGACGAGAACCGTCATGTGCGCCGGATCACCAACCCCGCGTTCGTCACCCGGTTGCTCGACAGCGCTGATTCCTGACGAGAGGCAATCCGCATATAGCCGTCTTCCACATGGAATTGATGAACGTTCCCCTCCAAGTCAGGTTTCCCTCCGTTTCCTCAACCGATGATCGAACGTCGCGAGATTCACGATGGCTCGGTTTGGCCCGCACCGGTTTCAACCTGGCCAACGCCCGCCATCGTGGGGCTGGATTACGCTCGCGCGCGACCGTTGCAACGCACGAGTGAGGACATTCATAACGTCATCGAAAACCGTTGGACACCGAAGAACTGATCAAGTGCATCGAGCAAACCCTCTCATCGACAGTGCAACCAAGACGCCACGCCTTCTCTCTTCACCTATGAAACCGCCCAAGTCTTCGGAAACTGCGACCCCCCATGCGCCTTCGACGAATTCCGCCGGGCAACCCCTTCGCAAACCTGCTGCTCCCCCTTCACCCGGAAGCTCCCGTCGCGGCAAGCGCATTCTGCTGGTGGACGACGATCCCACCGTGCGCGATTCCCTGAGCGACGTGCTCGTGTCCGAGGGCTACCTGGTCATTCCAGCCGAGAACGGACAGGAGGCGCTGGATCTCGTCACCAGGTTTCCGGTTGACCTTGCGTTGCTCGACCTGAACATGCCGGTCAAGAATGGCTGGGACACCTTTGAGCGGCTCACCGCCGAGCATCCGCTCGTTCCCATCATCATCGCCACCGCGCGCCCCAACCAACTCTTCACGGCGCTCAACGCCGGCGCGGGCGCTCTGCTGGAGAAACCGATGGACATCCCGGCACTGTTGCGAACGATGGAGAAACTTCTGGCTGAAACCGCCGAACAACGGTTGGCGCGTTTGGCAGGCAAGGAGACAGAATTCCATTACAAGCCTGCAACGGCGAGCCGAGTGAATCACCCGGCAACACAGTGATAAAATCACCCGACGCACTGTCACAAGCAGGGTTGGCATTGATCGCCAGCGCGCTGCGGGAGGTATCTGCAACAAAAACTCAAAAAGGACTGGCGTGCGGGTGACCTCCGTTTCCGTCGGGATGAAGCAGGAAGCCGGCTGGGTTGATTATTTCTCCGATTTTTTACCGCCAGTGTCCTGGCACCCGGCGGTAGCCATAAGGGCCTCGCACCCAACCGCCACGAACCCAAACGGCATGCGGATAAGGTGGCACGATCCAATGTCCGGCCACCCAAACCCAGCCGCCATTCCATATCCATTCGCCATCCACCCACACGTAATCCGGCCCGGGCGCGACGACCACCGTCTCGACCGGGGCTGGAGGAGGCCCTCCTGTGACAACCGTCTGACTGGTCGGCGCAGCGCCGCCGATGGACGTCGGCGTGTTGATCATGAAGTCAATGACCATGTCGTCCGTGCCGGAATTTTTGAGATCGATGATGTCGGCGCTGCTGAGATGGAAGACGGTGCGTGAATTGCGAATCTGACTGATAATCACGTCATCACTCAGTTTGGCCGCCGCCAGGGCCTTCACGTCAGCCACGCTTAACGGCTGACCTTGATCCACCCGCGCGTAAGTCTGCGGCGCCTGCTGCCGGAGTCGTGCTTGTGCTTCCTCATCCATCGAATGGCCGATCAATCCGCCCGCGACCGCGCCCAGCGCACCGCCAATCAATGCGCCTTCACCGGCGTGGCGTCCGCCGAGCAATGCTCCGGAGGCCATGCCGATCGCTCCGCCGGTCAATGCCCCGGTGGCCGTTCGGTCCGGCGTACCGTAGGGTGTTTCACAACCCGTCAGCACCACGGCCGAAGTTCCGATCAACAGGGCAAAGGCATTCAGTTTCATAACGTGCCTTTCTGTTCCATGAGTTTTGCCAAACGCGCCCGCCGCCATCCGGCAAGCGACACTTCCTTCTTTAGCCTGGGTCGTGCCACGCGTCTGGGCGCTCGATTATGCGGCGTTGTCCCTGAAAATCATGGTTACTGCTGGCCTTCCGGTCAATGACTTTCCAGCCAAGTGATAAATCCCTTTCCGAATCAGGCGGCTCAGGCCGTGCCGTACACCGACCAGCTCTTGGAGCGCGTCTCTTCGCTCTGGCACTCGTGAAGCTTGATGCCTCCGGCTGACTCGGAAGAAACGCGGAGTCAGTGGAGTCCTGCTCTTTTTCCACTTGAAGGGCTAAGCCAGTCCGCAGCCCGCCCGGGTCAGCCGCTTATCACCGGCGCGATAAAGTGATTCTCCGCTGGCCACCCGTTTTTCCACGCCCCCTTCTCCAACCCGTTGGAAATCAAGCGCACTAAGCCGTGGCACGGCCAGTGCAATTGACTTTTCCCGCGGCGCACGAACTGGCCGCACGAACGATGCAGAACGGTTTCAGAAAGGCTGATATGGGAATTCCAAAACACTTCACTCTGCTGGTGGTCACGATGTTGCCGCTGCTTGGGGGCTTCTCTCAGACTGTGAACCCACCCGCCGTGTCGCAAGCGAATGCGCCTTCCAACCTGTCCTCGGGCGCGGCTGAAGTGGCAAAACCGGCTCAGTCAGGCGTGAGCGGCGATGTGGTCCCGGCTTTCATCGGGCAATCGCATTCCTACTACAATCTTTCCGCCGCCGACATCGCGGCACTGAAGAATGCCGGCGTTTCGTCGCAAGCCACCGAACAGAAATGACAAATGTAATGAACACGAATGCCACCACGAAAAATTCAGATATGAAAATCAGTTACCGGAGATCCAACGACACCCGTCACTCGAAGCCCTTGTTTGTCACGGTAAGCAAATTTGACACGGACGGTTTTCCAGTGCGCGTGCGCTGCCTCCGGTTGGGGCAAACCCACGTGTTGAAAACTTCCTCGGGGATCAGCCGCCTCGAACGGCAAGGAATTCCGCAACGCCAACGGCAGGGGAAGATGAACCCAATTGACGTTGTTTCAAAGTCGCTTAACATTGCGCGACGAATTCCGGGGCACATTTCAACGTTTTTGTGACCGGCGAAAGGAAAATCGAATGGAGTTAAAAATGTCTGATTCAGCAGCGCATCCAGCGCGCTCCGACGAATCCCCAAACGTGCCTTCGAAACGGGCTTCCGGCAGGAAACGCCGCCGTTGGGCCGGGGTTGTGGTTGTATTGATGATCATTTTCGCGGTTGGAGGAATATTCCTCTTCCGACATCGGCTCCAGCCGCAATCAGCACGGTCGAAAGAGGGTTCGTCTCCGCCGCCTATCATGATCAGCACGGCGACGGCGCAGAAGGGCGACATCCCGATCTACCCCAAGGGGCTGGAAATGTCTATAGGCACGGTGACGTCGCTCAATACGGTGTCGGTGAAAAGCCGCGTGGACGGGCAGCTTATGAAGGTGAATTATCAGGAAGGGCAATTGGTTCACGAAGGCGATGCGTTGGTGGAAATTGACCCCGCGCCTTATAGAGCGGCGCTGGTTCAGGCTGAAGGACAACTTGCCCGCGACAGAGCGCTGCTGGAAAACGCACTTCTCGACCTTGATCGCTACAAAGAGGCATTCGCCAAAAATGCAATTCCCAAACAACAACTCGACACGCAGGTCGCGACCGTTCACCAATACGAAGGCACGGTAAAACTCGATCAAGGCCAGGTGGACAACGCGAACGTTCAGCTTGCTTACTGCCGCATCACGGCGCCGATTTCGGGCCGCGTGGGATTGCGATTGGTGGACGCCGGCAACATTGTTCACGCGAGCGATGCGAATCCTCTGGTGGTCATCACCGAGTTGCAGCCGATTACGGTGATTTTCAACGTTGCGGAAGATGACCTGCCGCAAATCCAGCAGCAGTTGCGCGCGGGGAAGAAACTGGCCGTGGACGCGTTCGACCGCGCGCAGCAAAAAAAGCTGGCGACGGGCACTCTCGAAACTCTTGACAATCAAATTGACATCACCTCCGGCACGATCAAGCTCCGGGCCCTTTTCGCCAACGATGACAACGCGCTCTTCCCCAACCAGTTCGTCAACGCCCGGCTGCTCGTGGACACGTTGCACGACGCCACGCTCGTGCCGAACACGGTGATTCAACACAACGGGCAAGCCGCGTTCGTCTATCTGTTGAAGCCCGACCAAACCGTCGCGATGCAACCGATCACTGCCGGAACAACGGATGGCAACGTCACCGCAGTTGAAGGAATTCAGCCCGGCGAAGTCGTCGCCGCGGACAATTTCAACCGTCTCACCGACGGCGCGAAGGTGAGGGTCCGCTCGACAGCGAATGAGACGGTCCAAGTCGAGTCCCAGAAAAAGGGTCAGCGAAAGAAAAATCCGCAGTGAGTCCGTCGCGGCAATTCATTTTGCGGCCTGTGGCGACTTCGCTGCTGATGATCGCCATTTTGCTGACGGGCATTGTTGCTTACAAACAACTGCCCGTTTCGGCGTTGCCGCAGGTGGATTATCCCACGATCCAGGTGGTCACGTTTTATCCAGGCGCGAGTCCGGATGTTGCCGCCTCGGCCATCACCGCGCCGTTGGAACGGCAATTCGGCCAGATGCCCGGCCTGAACCAGATGACTTCGATCAGTTCCGGCGGCAGTTCAATTATCATCCTGCAATTCGTGTTGAACCTGAACATTGACGTGGCCGAGCAGGAAGTTCAGGCCGCCATCAACGCCGCGCAAACTTATTTGCCCACCGGCCTGCCGTCGCCGCCGATTTACAGCAAATCAAATCCCGCCGATGCGCCCATCCTCACGCTGGCCGTCACGTCAAAAAGCTATCCGCTCCCGGAAGTCGAGGACTACACCGACACGCGGCTCGCGCAGAAAATTTCGCAGTTGCCCGGCGTGGGACTGGTGAGCATCAGCGGCGGCCAGAAACCGGCGGTTCGCATCCAGGCCAATCCCACCGCGCTTTCATCCTACGGCATCAACCTTGACGACGTTCGCACCGCGCTCCAACAAGCCAGCGTCGACCTGGCCAAGGGCAATTTCGACGGACCACATCAGGCTTACGAAATTAACGCCAACGACCAGCTTCTCAGCAGCAAGGATTACAAATCGCTCGTCATCGCGTATCGAAACGGCGCGCCGGTCGTTTTGTCCGACGTCGCGCAAGTGATTGACGATGTTGAAAACGCGAAGCTCGCGGCGTGGATGGACGACACCCCCGCGGTCATCGTGAACATTCAGCGGCAGCCCGGCGCGAACATCATTCAAGTCGTGGACCGCGTGAAAAAACTTTTGCCGCAGCTCAAAGCCAGTTTGCCCGCGGCGATGGACGTTTCGATCCTCACTGACCGCACCACGACGATTCGGGCGTCAGTGCGCGACGTGCAGTTTTCGCTGATGCTCACGGTCGCGCTCGTCGTGATGGCGATTTTTTTGTTCCTGCGAAATTTGTCCGCGACGGTCATTCCCAGCGTGGCCGTGCCGCTCTCGCTCGTCGGCACGTTGGGGGTGATGTATCTGCTCGGCTACAGCCTCAACAATCTCACGCTTATGGCGCTGACAATCTCGACCGGCTTCGTTGTGGACGATGCGATCGTGATGATCGAAAACATTTTTCGCTACATTGAGGAGGGGGAGAAACCGCTGCAAGCTGCGTTGAAAGGCGCGGAGCAAATCGGCTTCACGATTATTTCGCTGACCGTTTCGCTCATCGCGGTGTTGATTCCGTTGCTGTTCATGGGTGACATCGTCGGACGGCTTTTCCGCGAATTCGCGGTGACGTTGAGCGTGACGATTCTCGTTTCGGCAATCGTGTCGCTGACGCTCACGCCGATGATGTGTTCACGACTGCTCCGGGCAAAGTCCGACGCAAAGCCCGGCCGTTTTTACGACGCCTCGGAGCGCGTTTTCAACCGCGTGATCAAATTCTACGGACGAACGCTTCAGTGGGTGCTCAAGCGTCAGGGTGCGACACTGCTCGTGGCGGCGGCGATGCTCGTGCTCACGATCTGGCTCTACATCATCGTGCCAAAAGGTTTTTTCCCGGTGCAAGACACGGGCGTGATTCAAGGCATCTCGGAAGCCGCGCAGAACAGTTCGTTCACTGCCATGGCTGACCGGCAGCGGGCGCTCGCTCAAGTGATTCTCAAAGACCCGGCAGTTGAAAGCCTTTCGTCGTTCATCGGCGTGGACGGCATCAACGCCACGCTGAACAGCGGACGCATTCTCATTAATCTCAAGCCGCTGGACGAACGCAAAATCAGCGCCACGGAAGTGATGCGCCGGTTACAGCCTGAGTTGGCGAGGGTGGACGGCATCACGCTTTACATGCAGCCGATCCAGGATTTGACAGTGGAGGATCGCGTGAGCCGGACGCAATATCAATACACGCTGGAAGACGCCAGCGCTGATGAGTTGAACACCTGGACGGCGAAGTTGATGGACAAACTGTCTGCGCTCCGGCAATTGCGCGATGTGGCCACCGACCAGCAAACGCGCGGTTCGCAAGCGAGGCTCGTCATTGATCGCGTGACAGCGTCACGGCTCGGCATCACGCCGCAGGCGATTGATGACGCGCTTTACGACGCGTTCGGTCAGCGGCAGATTTCCACGCTCTTCACGCAGTTGAATCAATATCATGTGATTTTGGAAACGCTGCCGGAGTTCCAGCGCAATCCATCAAAGCTGCAAAATATTTACGTGCGCTCGGCCAGCGGCGGCGCGGTGCCGTTGAGTGCGTTCACACACTTCGAGCCGGGAACCGCGCCCCTGGCCATCAACCATCAAGGCCAGTTTCCGTCGGTGACGATCTCATTCAATCTCGCGCCGGGCGCGGCGCTCGGCGATGCGACGAAGGCGATTGAACAAGCGCAAGAAGAGCTCGCGATGCCGTTGAGCATCCAGGCATCGTTCCAAGGCACGGCCCAGTCCTTCAAAGTGTCACTGACGAACGAGCCGTGGCTCATTCTCGCGGCGATCGTGACGGTGTATATTGTTCTGGGCGTTCTTTACGAGAGTTACATCCATCCCGTCACGATTCTCTCGACGCTGCCCTCGGCGGGAGTCGGGGCAATTCTCGCGCTGTTGCTCTGCCGCACCGAACTCGGCGTGGTGGCGCTCATTGGCATCATCCTGCTGATCGGCATCGTCAAGAAAAACGCGATCATGATGATTGATTTTGCGCTCGACGCGGAACGAAACGAGCACAAGCGACCGGAAGAGGCGATTTACCAGGCATGCCTGCTGCGCTTTCGGCCGATCATGATGACGACGTTCGCGGCGTTGTTCGGCGGATTGCCGCTGGCGCTGGGAAATGGAGTTGGCTCGGAGCTTCGCAAACCTCTCGGCATCGCCATCGTGGGCGGATTGCTCGTGAGTCAATTGCTCACACTTTACACCACGCCGGTGATTTATCTTTGGTTTGATCGCCTTGCCGCAAAATTTTCCCGCGAGCGCGCGACGGGAAAAAGTGGAGAGGCTGTTCCAACCGGGTTGTAATTGTGCTGACGAAGGACGATTCCATTGTTTTTGGGGAGCGCACGCGTCTCGCGTGCGGCGCCCGGCGTCGCGCCGAGGGCACCATGCGCCCGGCGCTCTCGCTTTTCAGTTCGTCTTCCGCGCGCGCAAGTCAGTCGGCGCGACGCCGACTGGAGCAGCCGGGACGGCTGCGCTCCCCAAAGTCGTCATGAACATTTCCGCGCCATTCATTCGCCGGCCCGTGGGCACCGCGCTGTTGACGGCGGCCGTCGCGCTGGCGGGGATGGTCGCTTACCTGCAACTGCCAGTGGCGCCGTTGCCGCAGGTGGATTTCCCGACCATCAGTGTGCAGGCAGCGTTGCCGGGAGCCAGTCCCGAGATCATGGCGTCGTCGGTCGCCGCGCCGCTCGAACGTCAACTCGGCCACATCGCGGGGGTGAACGAAATGACCTCTGCGAGCTATCTTGGCTCCACCTCCATCACGCTTCAGTTTGATCTGGACCGCAATATTGACGGCGCGGCGCGCGACGTTCAGGCCGCCATCAACGCAGCCCGCGCCAATTTGCCCGCGAACCTTCCCAGCAACCCGACCTATCGCAAAGTCAACCCCGCCGACGCGCCGATCCTGATCCTCGCGCTCACGTCGGACATTTACGATCGGGGAAAACTTTACGACGCGGCGTCCACGATCATTCAACAGCGATTGCTCCAGATTCAAGGCGTCGGCCAGGTCAGCGTTGGCGGCGGCGCGCTTCCGGCGGTGCGCGTGGATGTGAACCCAACCCAGTTGAACAGCTTCGGTCTCGGCCTCGAAGACGTGCGTACGATGTTGGGCCGGCAAAACGCGAATTTGCCGAAGGGTCAGCTCGCCGATGACTGCGTCACCGCCGACATTCTCGCCAACGATCAATTGCTCACGGCCGCAGATTACAAGCCGCTCATTGTCACGTATCAGAACGGCGCGGCGGTGCGGTTGTCGGATATTGCCAACGTGCAGGATGCGGTCGAAAACATTCGCGCCGCGGGCTTCCTGAACGGCAAGCCGAGCATCCCGCTGGTCATCCTTCGGCAGCCGGGCGCGAACATCATTGAAACGGTAGATCGCGTCAAAGCCGCGCTCCCTTCGCTCAAGGCTTCAATTCCATCGGCGATCAATTTCCTCGTGGTGCTCGACCGCACGACCACGATTCGCGCGTCGGTTCGCACCATCGAACAAACGCTCGCCATCGCCATCGCGCTGGTGATTCTTGTCGTGTTCCTTTTTCTGCGCAGCCCGCGCGCGACTCTGATTCCCGGCGTGGTGGTTCCGGTTTCGTTGATCGGCACCTTTGGCGTGATGTACCTGTTCGGCTACAGCGTGGACAATCTTTCGTTGATGGCGCTGACGATCGCAACGGGCTTCGTCGTGGACGACGCGATTGTGGTCATCGAGAATGTCTCGCGCCATCTGGAGCAGGGAATACGTCCGATGGAAGCGGCGCTGAAAGGCGCGCGCGAAGTCGGCTTTACAGTCCTTACGATCAGCATTTCACTGGTCGCGGTGTTCATCCCGATTTTGCTCATGGGCGGCATCGTGGGACGATTGTTCCGCGAGTTTGCGATCGTGCTTTCGACGGCGATTCTCGTTTCACTGGTCGTTTCGCTCACGACAACGCCGATGATGTGTTCCCGATTGCTCCGGCATCGAAAGCCGGAGGAGCACGGACGGAGTTATCGCTGGAGCGAAAAATGGTTCGCATGGGTGCTGCGCGCGTATGAACGGAGTCTGGCAGTGGTGCTGCGGCATCCGGCAATCACTCTTGTTGTGCTGCTCATCACCGTCGCCGCGAACATTTTCCTTTTCGTGGTTGTGCCGAAAGGATTTTTTCCGCAGCAGGATAACGGCACGATTTTCGGGGGCATTCAGGGCGCCCAGGACGCTTCGTTCCCGGCGATGCGATCCGCGGCGGCGCGATTTGTCGATATCATCAAGGACGATCCGGCGGTGGAAAACATCATCGCGTTCACCGGCGGCGGCGGCGCGGCCAACGGCGGGTTTGTCTACATGGCGCTGAAGCCGCTCGGAGAACGCAAAATTCGCGCTGATCAAATTATCGCCCGCCTGCGACCGAAACTCGCGCGCGTGCCGGGCGCGACGGTGTTCGTGCAGGCGGGACAGGATTTGCGCATCGGCGGACGGCAGAGCAACGCGCAGTATCAATACACGATTCAGAGTGACAACCTGGATGACCTCGTGAAGTGGGGGCCGATTCTGCTTCAGCAAATGAGAAAACTTCCGGGCTTCAACGACGTGAACAGCGACCAGCAGAACAACGGCCTTCAGGCCTCGCTGGCTTATGACCGCGCGACGGCTGAGCGGCTTGGCATTTCGTCGGCGGTGATCGACAACACGCTATACGACGCGTTCGGCCAGCGGCAGGTTTCAACTATGTACACGTCGTTGAATCAGTATCACGTCGTAATGGAAGTGGCCACGCAATTCTGGCAGGGCCCGCAAGGGCTGAGTGCCATTTATTTGCGTTCGACGAACGGCGGCCCCGTCATCCCGCTGAACGCAATCGCGCATTACGAGCCGACGACCGCTCCAATCGCGGTGAATCATCAGGGCCAGTTTCCGTCGGTGACACTGTCGTTCAACCTCACGCCTGGCATTGCTCTCAGCGATGCGGTCAAAACCATTCAGGAAATGGAGCAAGACATCCGCATGCCGGGAAGAATTCATGGAAGTTTTTCCGGAACACTCCAGGCGTTTCAACGATCGCTGGCGAGCGAACCGTTTCTGATTCTCGCGGCGCTCGCCGCGGTTTATATCGTGCTGGGAATTCTCTACGAGAGTTACATTCATCCGATCACAATTCTTTCGACGCTGCCATCGGCGGGTGTCGGCGCGGTGCTTGCCCTGATGATTTTCAAAACGGAACTGAGCATCATCGCCATCATCGGAATTCTGCTGCTCATCGGCATCGTGAAAAAGAACGCGATCATGATGGTGGACTTCGCGCTCGCGGCGGAACGCGAGGAAGGAAAAAACTCGCGCGACGCGATTTTTCAGGCGTGCCTGCTGCGGCTTCGTCCGATCTTAATGACGACGATGGCGGCGTTGTTCGGCGCGTTGCCGCTGGTGATCAGCACCGGGACGGGTTCGGAACTGCGGCGGCCGCTGGGCATCACGATTGTCGGCGGATTGATCATGAGCCAGGCGCTGACGCTTTACACGACACCGGTGGTTTATCTTTATTGGGATCGTCTGCGTTTGTGGCGGGAAGGGCTGCGCGGGAACAAGCGCGCGCAGACTACGCCTCAAGCGACGTTTGGACTGCAATCATCGTGAAATTCAATGAATATCAACGCTGCACAGCTCAAAAACACCGTCAGGCTTTGCACGTCGGTCTGCATGATCGCGTTCGCCGGATGCAGTTTCGCGCCGAAATATGCGAAACCGTCCGTCCCAACGCCTGCCGCTTTCAAAGAATTGACGCCGGCGCAATTCAAAGAAACTGACGGCTGGAAAACCGCCGAGCCGAAGGACAACGCGTTGCGCGGCAAATGGTGGGAAATGTTCGGCGACACAAATCTGAACGCGCTCGAAGAGCAGGTGAACATTTCCAACCAAACCGTCGCGGCGGCGTTCGCGAATTTTCTGTCGGCGCGGGCGGTGGTGAAGCAGGCGCGCTCGCAATTTTTCCCCACGGTGACGGCTGATCCCTCCGTTACCAGGTCGCGGCAGCCATTGTCGCGCGTCGGATCAAGCGTCCCCACTTTGACGGAATACTCGCTGCCGTTGGACGCTTCGTGGGAACCTGATTTCTGGGGCAGCATTCGCAACACCTACGAGGCAAACAAACTCGAAGCGCAGGCGACGCTGGCCGATCTGGAAAACACGCGGCTGACGATTCAATCCGAAGTGGCCGCAGATTATTTTCAACTTCACTCGCTGGATTCGCAGAAACAACTTTTCGACTCGACGGTTCGCGCTTACGACGAGTCGTTTAAATTAACGCAGGTTCTCCATGACACGGGCATCGGGTCCGATCAGGATGTGGCGCAAGCCGAAACTCAGCTCAACACGACCGAAGCCCAGGCCACCGATCTCGGCATTCAACGCGCGCAACTTGAACACGCCATCGCGCTGCTCATCGGCAACCCGGCTTCGGCGTTTTCCATCGCGACAAATTCGCTGGCCGCAAAACCCGTCGCGATTCCATTTGGCGTTCCGTCGCAATTGCTCGAACGCCGTCCCGACGTTGCCGCCGCCGAGCGCCGCACGGCGGCGGCGAACGCGCAAATCGGCGTCGCGCGGGCGGCCTATTTTCCCGCCGTCACCTTGAGCGGTTCGGTTGGATATCAAAGCGTTTCGCTTACACATTTCATTTCAGCGCCAAACCTCGCCTGGTCAGTGGGCGCGTCGCTCGCGCAGACAATTTTTGACGCCGGCAAACGCAAGGCCGTCACCGAACAAGCCTGGGCGACTTATCAAGCCAGCGTCGCCAACTATCGCCAAACGGTGCTCGCGGCATTTCAGGACGTTGAAGATAATCTTTCCACGCTGCGAATCTTGTCGCAGGAAATCCGCCAACAAGATGCCGCCGTCGCGTCATCGCAACGATATTTGAATCTCGCCCAAGACCGCTACAAACTGGGCATTGACAGCTATCTCAATGTCATCACCGCGCAGACGACGTTGCTGAGCAATCAGCGCACGGCGTTGAATCTGCGAATGGAGCAAATGACGGCGAACGTCCAGTTGATCAAAGCGTTGGGTGGCGGCTGGGATGTTTCGGCTGGATCGGCAGCGGCCACTCCTTGAGCACCACGCCATGATGGCAGTCCCTTTGGGATACAATCGAAACACACAAGAATGAAACATCGCGCAAATCCTGCCCGCCGCCACACAGACTGCCGAGGTGGTCCTCGCGGATCGCTACGTGAGCGGCGGCAACGATGTGAATCAGATTGATCAACAACCGTGGGACGCCAGCATCAAGGCGCTGGCCCGTTATCCCAATGTGCTCAAAATGATGGATGACAATCTCGCATGGACGACGGATTTGGGCCGGGCGTTCATCAACCAGCCGGCGGATGTGATGGATTCGATCCAGCGCCTCCGCGCCCAGGCTCAAGCGCTCGGCAACCTTCAGACCACCCCGCAGCAACAGGTCATCGCCGACGATGGAGACATTGAAATCGTTCCCGCCGATCCCGATGTGATTTATGTGCCTGTCTATCAACTTGATTCTATTTTCGTGCGCGGTGGTTTTTTCCTCTCCTACGGCGCCGGGTTCAGGGTGGGCTCATGGCTGAACCATGATTGCGACTGGCACAACCATAACGTCATTGTCTGGCGTCATAATAGCCCGCGTCCGCGCGATTGGTGGTATCACCCGACCAACCAGCGCTCGCGTCCCACGGTTGTCAGCCAAAACATCGCCGTGTGGCGTCCTCGAAATCGTCCCTCCGTCATGGCGGTCAATCGCAACGACCGCGGATGGGATGTTCGCGAGAACCACGCCGTGATTTCCAACGAAGCACGGCCCGCGCCCGCGCGGGTCGAGCCGCGTCAGGTTACAGTTCCGGTTTTGCGGCCGGCAGCGGCGGTTCAGCAGCCCTCGGGCGGCGCGCTGATTGGCATCGAGAACACTCACGACACGCAGGAGTTCAGCAACCGCGGCGGGCAAAGCCGCCAGACGATCTCCAGACCAGCGCCGGCACCGCATCCGTCTGCCCCAGCCGTGTCGCGCGGGTCAGGCGGCCCCGGACCAGGAAGGCGGTGATGTTCCCGCCAGGTGATTTCGTTGCCGGAAAATTCAAACGATGAAAACTTCCATATTCTCATTGAAACACGGACCAAAAGCTTGGGGGCGAGGAGTCGCCTTGATCGCTTTTACCCTCGTCCTGTCTTCGCGCGTTTACGCTGCCGGTGAGCGGCGATTCGCATCGCCGGACGAAGCAATGAACGCGCTGGCGGCCGCGGCCAAGGCCAAAGATACCAACGCCTTGCATGCGATCTTTGGGCCCGAAGCGCACGACCTGGTGTCGCCTGATGTCGTGCAGGCCACCAACGAGTTTGCGGCGTTCGTGCGCCGGCTCATGGAGAAGATTGAACTGGTTCGCGAGTCCGATACCCGTGACGTGCTTCAACTGGGCGCGGACGGCTGGCCGTTCCCCATCCCGCTGGTGAAGCAGCCGGATGGGCTGTGGTTCTTCGACACGGCGGCGGGCAGAGAGGAGATTCTAAACCGCCGCATTGGCAGGAATGAAATTGGCGCCATCCGCGTCTGCCGCGCTTACGTGGACGCCCAGCGCGAATACGCCAGCGAGGACCGCAACGGCAACGGAGTGCTGGAATATGCCCAGCACCTTCGCAGTTCGCCGGGCAAACATGATGGCCTTTATTGGCCGATGCGCGAGGGCGACGATCTCAGTCCGCTCGGGCCGCTGGTCGCGCAAGCGCATGGGGAGGGTTATCGCCGGGAGACGAAGATCCTCACCGAAGACCAATCGCCTTACCGCGGTTACTTCTTCAAGATTCTGACGCGCCAGAGCAAACACGCGCCGATCGGCAAATACAGTTACATCATCAACGGCCACATGATTGGCGGTTTCGCGCTCGTGGCGTGGCCGGCCGAATGGGGCAGCTCCGGCGTCATGACCTTCGTCGTGAACCAGCAAGGCAAAGTCTATCAGAAAAACCTGGGGCCGAAATCCGCTTCGATTGCCAGCGCCATGACGACCTATGACCCGGACAACACCTGGTCGCTGGTGAAGAATTAACCTGGAGCGCCATTGATAAAAGCCGCGGCACGCAATTTGGCAAGGCTGACTTTGGCCGGAATTGGATTGTCTGGCCTGTGGGTTATGATAATTGCAATTTTAGCCGCGGGCTGTGCTCATGTGCGCCCCGTCGGCAGCCGTGAGGGCGCGGTTGGAGAAATGCTTCCCCCAAAACCACCCCTCTTTTTGGACGGCCCAATGGCCGCGCTTCTGACAAATGCCGATGGCTTCAGCGCGCATGTAGTAATGGAGACGCAGTTGTCTTCAAACCGGGCGGCGCCTGTTTCCGGCGAACTTCTCGGCCGGGGAAGCAAACTGTTTTTTGCGCCTGATGAATCCTCACCTGGCGAAAAGCGCCATCCCGGCGGCGGCATCAACTTCATTTGGGATGTGACAGCAGGCAGCGGTTATATGTTGAGCGAAGCCATGCAGAGTTATGCCCCCATCAGTTCAGGCGCCCGGGTCACTAACATCGTAATCGGGACGGGCACTGAAAACTCCGCGCCGAAGAAGGTCGGAGGTCACCAATGCGAGCAGGAACAGGTGATCGTCGCTTCCAGTGACGGTTCCGCAACTGTATTCCATATTTGGCGCGCTGTGGACTTGAGGGGATTTGCTGTCCGAATCGACTCGGCAACGAACTCAACGTTCCTCTCGCTTAACTTTTCAAGCGTCCGGCTGGAAATTCCGTCCGGGGAGCTGTTCCAACCACCGGATGGTTTTACGAAATATGACAGTGCAGAGGCCATGATGAATGAGTTGATGGCAAGGCAACAGAATCTGAGGCGAAGCACGACCGACACGACGGGCGAAGCTAATCATGCCGAAGGCCGGGAAGGTCGCCGAGTCCGGGGCACGCAATGAGGGAGCTTGCGGCTGGAATCAACTGGGACACCCGGCAGCCAGCACGATCAAATACTTTGCCAGCGGTTCGAATGCTATCGCGGAACGCTTTGTGAGGAGCATCCAGGAGTCCTGTTTGGAGCGAATGGTTCTGATCGGTGAGTCGAGCCTCCACCGGGCCACAACGCAGTCCGTCGTGCGTTACCATCAGGAAAGAAACCATCAGGGGTTGGGAAACAAGATCATCCGCCCGGAATTCACTCCAGCGAGAAAGTGCGCGGAATCCCCTTTGGGGGCTTGAAGTTCGGGACTTGATTCCCATTATGCCATCCTCCAATATTGGAATTGCGAATCTGAACCAGACGAACAATGGCAAAGAAGTCCTCTAAAAAAGCGGGAAAACCGCCGGCCGCAAACGAGCCAGCGAACCGGCCCGCCGCAGTCTATCCGCTCAACAAACCAGCCCGGAACAGCCAACGGACGGTGCTGAGCGAATCGGTGGCGGCGGAAACTCAGGCTGTGAAACCGTCCGCAAAACCAACAGCGGCAGAGGCGCCGCCGAAGCTGCTGACGCCGCTGGCGGCTGCATGGCCAACCGCCACGCTGCCGGGGCCGCCAAAATCGCCGGAGAAAACGGCAGTGGGGGAGAAAGCCCCGACGCCGACAGCGCCCCAGAGCGTCAAAGTGACCTTTGTTCTCCTTGACCTTGGTGCCAAGCAGGTGTCGCTCTGTGGCGATTTCAACGGCTGGGCGACCGACGCAACGCCCATGAAACGACATGATGGCGGGCATTGGGAGACGACCGTCGCTTTAGCGCCGGGACGGTATGAATACAAGTTCGTGGTCGATGGGGAGTGGATACCCGACCCGCTCGCCCACGAGCACGTTTGGAACCAGCACGGCACGCTCAATTCGGTGATTGAGGTCCGGCCCTGATTATCTCCAAAGGCGGCGGCTGACAGGGCCAAGACCTCATCTGCGAGACGGGATCAGCCACTGACCCGGCCAACAGCAAAGTACACATCTGCAACCGGACCAATCGAAAAGTGAGGCGTCGGTGGTTCCTTGCGGCAACCTGTGTCGGGACGGCATCACGCCGTCGTTTGTAGGAGTCCTTGTAATCGCGCCAAGCCTTTCTGTATCTCTGGCACAACTATCCCGACATCTTCGGCTGTCAACTCCAGCAGCCTCATCGCGTCCGGGCTGCTGGATGCCAGATCGGGCGCGGGGGCCTCTGTGCCAGTCAGGCCATGGGCCAAATCATTGGCCAAATGGACGATCGCTGCCAGCCGCTCGAACGGTGTTGCGGTTGAGGGCGGCTGATGATGATGTAGAACAGCCAGAGTGACAGGTGCCGGCAAACCCCATCGAACCAGAAGCCGGGCGCCAACGTCGGCGTGAGTCACGCCCAGGCTGACCTCCTCCGCACGTGCCAGCGCGGAGCCGAAGGCTCCAGCCTGTCGCACTAAGTTTGCGTAAATGGCAGGCTCGACAGAAGCGAGGACAAGCTTGCCAACATCGTGGAGCAATCCCGCAGTGAAGGCCACCGTCTCGGCCTCCTGAACACGGCTGGCCAGCGTGGCCGCCGCCAGAGCCGCCGTCACCGAATGCCGCCAGAGGTCGTCCGCCTTCAAAGCGCCCTGCGTCTGTGCCAGCGACAAGGCACGTGTGGCCACCACGATGACCACCACCCGGTACACTTCGGAAAAGCCCAACCGGCTCACCGCCTCGAAAATATCCGAGGCTGGCTCTGCCCCACGAAAAAGGACGCTGTTGCACCGCTTCAAAACCTCGGCAGTCAACGACGGGTCATAACTGATCAACTCCACGATGCGGTCTATATGACGATTGGGGTCGCCCAGAAGGCCCAGCAGTTGGCAAACAACCGTGGGAGCCGGTGGCAAATGCTTCACTCGCTCAATGTATCCGTCGATTTTGTCCATGCAATTCTGCCCCCTGTGTCTTGTGCGCGTCGGCTCAGGCCGGCAAACCATACTCACCTTCAGCGCACAGCCGCTCTCTGTCCTGAACTCACGACAACAACAAAGCACGAATCTGGGAAAAGACCAATCGAAAACTGTAGCGTCGGCAGTTACCGGGCGTGGCGGTATTCCAGCCCCTGGAGGCAAGGGGCGTAGAAGTTCACGGCAATGGTTGCGGCGGGCCGCCCTCCGGCAGCAGCGACTCTTGACGATGCAGCCCGTCAGTCACACACTGTTTTCCGTGGCGCGAATCCTCGTCATAGATGACGACGCCGACCTGCGGGCGATCCTTGAGCAAATACTCACGTTGGCCGGTCATAAGGTCATTTTGGCTGAGGACGGCAAAGAAGGAGTGAAGCAATGCCGCGCTTCGACAGTGAACTTGGTAATTACCGATCTTTTTATGCCTAATCAGGAAGGCTTGGAAACGATCGTCGAGCTTCGTAAGGACTTTCCACAGGTCGCCATCATCGCCATGTCCGGGAAGATCGCCGCCGGCACTATGTTGTCCATCGCCCAGCGCTTGGGAGCCGTCATGGTTCTCCAAAAGCCGTTCCTTCCTGACCAGTTGCTCGCCGCAGTGGAGAAAGCGTTACGAATGGGATCATGAGCCGTTCGAAAGGCAATTCAACTGCCCGAACAACAGTCTTGTCAGGGTAACATTCTGGATAAGTCCCCTCGCGAGGCGTCTGCTCTAAGAAAAGGCGCGGCTCGCCGGGAGTCTCGCCCCACCGGACACCATTTGCGAGAGGGCTTGTAGTGTGAAAGCGGGGGCGAGGTTCAGCGCGCGTATTGCCGGATGGCGGATTGCCACCAGGCGGCCAGGGTTTCGCTGGAGCGGATCCAGGCCTGCCGATGCAGCCAGGACATGACATCGGCGTCGGACAACACCAGGATCTTTTCCTGAGCGCTGATGGCTTCCGGTCCTTTGCCGAGCATTCTTTCAGCCAACTCGCGCACCTCTGGTCTTCCGACTCCCAATCCCGCGAGTGCTTGAACATACTCCGGGTTGAGCTGTTTTTCGCGCAAGAGAGAAATGTGAATTGCGTTCACGTAAGGGTCCAACACGGCCTCGGTGATGCCGGCGTCGCGAGGCCCGGAGGCGGCGGCGCCCGTTCTTTCCAGCAACGCCATGCGAACCCGCAGCGTATCCAGTTCGGATGGCGGCGACGTTTCTTCCGGCGTCAGAAACCATCCCAGGCTGCGCGCGCGCCCGCCCAGGCTGGTGCGGCTTGTCAACACACTCAACGGAACGGAAAGCACCATGCCTGCCACGACGGGCACAAACCACCAGAACGTGGGGTGATCGATGCGCCACACCAACGTTCCCCAGATAAAACCCACCAGGGTATGTCCCCAGTGCCGGCGCAGCGCCTCCGACCAGGCGATCCCGTCCGCGATCCGTTTCTGCGGTCCCCAACTGACCCCGGTGCCGCGCAGAATGGTGACCACGAATTTGGAGTGCCACAGCATTTGCAGCGGGGCGTGCAGTGCCGAGAACACGGTTTCCGCCAAAGCGCTCAAGGTCGCGCGCCGCAGACCTCCAAACGCGCGCCGCCGCGGCCCGTCCCGCCCCAGGTCAAGCAATGCGAGCACCTTGGGAAGAAACAATGCGCCCATGCAAATCATGAAAATCAGGAAGGCGTGTTCCGTGCCGCTGAGTTTGAGAAAGGGCGTAAAGGCGCGCACGGTGATGACCGAAAGGCCGGTGTGCTGCCTGTACCACAGCGTCCAATTAAAGGTGATCAGGAACAGAAGCCAAAGCGGGCTGGCCAGGTAGCCGAATATGCCCAGGAGCAGGTGGATGCGGCTGATGCCGCGCAGGCCGCGGGCAAACAGGACCATCCCATGTTGCAGGTTGCCCTGACACCATCGATGGTCACGGCGCGCGTTTTCAATAATGTCTTGCGGGCATTCCTCATAGCTGCCCTCGAGTTCATACGCAAACCAGACCTGCCAGTTCTCTTTGAGCAACAATGCGGCTTCGACGAAATCATGGCTGAGAATCTGCCCACCGAAGGGTTTCCGCCCCGGCAGGCTGGGCAGATCGCAATACTGCATGAACGGGTCGGTGCGAATAATCGCGTTATGGCCCCAGTAATTTCCGAACCCCTGCGCCCAGTAATTCAGGCCGGCGATGAACACCGGCGCGTACAAACGATTGGCAAATTGTTGAATCCGGCCAAAGAGCGATTCGGCGTTCGCCAGCGCCGGCACGGTTTGAACCAGGCCCACGTGCGGGTGCGCCTCCATCAATTTCACCAGGTCAACGACGGTTTCACCGCGCATCACACTGTCCGCGTCGAAAACGATGAAGTACCGGTAACGCCGTCCCCACGCGCTCAGGAAATCGCGGACGTTTCCGCTCTTTTTGCCTTCGTTAAAGATGCGACGCCGGTAGTAGATGCGTCCCAGAGCATCCAGCTCCCGCACCAGCTCGCACCAGCGCCGTTCCTCCTCGACCCACTTGTCCGCGTCTCTCGAATCACTCAGGATGAAGAAGTCAAATCGTTCGAGCTGCCCCGTGCGCTCCAGCGACAGGTAAGTGGCCCGCAAGCCTTCAAAGACGCGGGCCACCTCCTCATTATAAATCGGGAAAACAATGGCGGTGCTGATTGCCTCAATGCTTTTGGACTGATACTCCCCCAGGCGGGTGATCTGGTCGGAATCGCCGAACGTGCGCAGGATGAACCCGTAAATGCCGTTCATGGAGCCGACTGAAATGAAGAGAAACAGGATGACGAACAAGACGAGCAGAATCGTGCTCGAATTCGTCCAGCCACTGCGCCACAGCAGGTCGGCGAAGAACATCGACACCAGGCCGGTCAGCAGCATGGCCGAGGAGAAGAAGATGAAGAGCCGAATGGCGCGACGGGTTGGACGATCGGGATGGATCGCCAGCGTGGGCGTTGGCTCCCCCGCAGGCTTGGACGCGTCGGCGATGATCGAGGACATGATCCGTGGGCCGGGGGGCGGCGCGTCAAAACGGGAAGTGCCGCCAGTCCCAGTCAAAGGGATGGTGCGTCAGAACGAAGATCGCCACCAGCACAAGCGCAAAAGCGATCCAGATGAACACCATTTTCCCGTAAGACCACTGGCTCAGTTGGGTCAGCGTGGCAATGGGCCCGAGATCGAGCGGACGGGGGGCCATTTTCGAAAGTTGAAAATCCGGCCCGGCCCGCAAATACGCGTCGCGCATGGCCTTGACGAATTCGTCGGGCCACGGGCCCGGACGAAGGAATTGGTCCTGCCATTTGCCCGGCATGTCGGCCAGCAGCAAGGCCAGCCGCCCGCGGGTCGAAAGCATGCGGTCGGCGCCCGCGGGCGATTCCTGCAGCACCTGGGCGAACCAATCCGTCACCACCTGGTCCATCTCCTCGGCCGCGAGCTCGGCAACCGACCGGTGCAATTCCTGAGGCGCGCGTCGCATGGCGCGTTTCAACACATGGATGACCAGGCGCCCGAGCAGCACCTTGTTGCGCACGCGCAACGCGTGAAAGTAGCTCTCCACTTTCGCGTAGGCGGCGTTCCAATCCTCAAGCGGCCGGCCGGCGATCAGGCCCGTTTGTTCAGCGCCCGCATCGCGCTCGTTCAGGGCGGACTCCAATGATACGTCCATGTTTCGCTGAGAACCTCCTCTCCTTTTTGGAGCGTGCACCGGAGATCGACGGGGTCGCTGTTGCCGGGCTTGGGTTCCAACTTGAGCATCACCCGCCAACTTTTGTCGTACGGGTTCCGGAAAACCTGCTTTTCAACGATGGCCGCGTTGGTGGAACAATTGGCGATGGCCTGCGGCGGGGAATTTTCCGGGATGGCGTTCAATTGGGGTCCGGCGAAGTCGATGGCAAACTGGGTTCGTTGGGGATCGCGTGGATCCAGGCCGACACGGGTGGCTGATACTTTGTTGTCCGACACTTTCAAGTCCGACTCGCGCATTGTCCAATACAGGGTATATCCGAAATGGAAGGGTTTCATGGGCTCCGGCTTCGCTTTCGGATCCCAGAAGGCGACGATGTTATCGAAACCTTCGAAGGACGTGCTCAGCTCGACGAGGTTCATCTCGCCCTGGCCCCAGGGTCCATACGGCTGGACCCACACGCTGGGCACGGTTTGATAGAGGTTGAACAGGTCCTCGTAATTGTTGAATTCGCGGTCGCGCTGCATCAGACCGAAGCCGCGAATGTCCTTGGCTGCGAACCGCTGATGCCGCACTTGCGAGGGGTGCGTGTTGAGCGGGCGCCAGAGGACTTCGCCGTTTTCCATCTGCATCAGCAGTCCATCGCTGTCGTGCACGGCCGGCCGATAATCGTCATACTTCCGCTCCGCGCTTTCGCCGAACCAGAACATGCTCGTCAATGGAGCCAGGCCGATGGTCTTGATGGGCTTACGCCCGGGATTGGCCGCCTGCACTTTGTCCTCCTCACGAAAATACAGCACCGCCTCCACATCGGCGATGGTCGTGTCCCCCGGCTTGATCGTGAACCGGTAGGCGCCGGCGCAACTGACGCTGTCGAGGATGGCGTACAGTTTCACCCGATCGTCGTCGTGAGACGGCTTGCCCAGCCACCAGTCGGTAAAGATGGGAAATTCCTCGGGCGTTTCGCCGCAATCAATCGCCAACCCCCGCGCCGACTCGCCGTAACGCTGTCCCTTGCCCAGCAGTCGGAAGTAACTCGCCCCGAGAAACGCGCCGAGTTCGTCCCACTTTCCCGGTTCATTCAACTCGCACAACAAGCGAAGGCCGGCGTAGCCCGTGTTCGCCGGAATCTGCTTTTGGATGCGCAAACTCCGGTAATTGAAGAAATCCTGCACGAAACGGACCGGCTGCACGGCGGTCAACGTGAATTCGTAGATGTGCACCGGTTCTTCGTAGAGATAACCGGGATGAAAGAACTCGACGCGGAAAGGCAGATTGTCCGCCGCCCAAAGAGCTTTCTCGTGGCGGAACTCGATTTCGCGATACTTGTCGTAATCCAGTTTGTCCGCCTTCAGGACATCCGGCATATCAGCTCGGGGCGAATGAAATGGCTTTTGCGCGCGCTGTTCCGCTTTCTTGGCAATATAATCCAGCGTCACTTCCACCGATTCCAGCCTTGCCCAAGTCCTACCCGGCAGCAGCCCCGCCAAAACCAAGATCCAACACGCAACTCGCTTCATCTTGAAACAGAAGACCTGAATCATGGGCTTTTGGCAAGAGCCGTCGGACAGTTGACCCCGGGGAGGTGTCGGAACAGCGGGCGCGTGGCCCAAAGCACCCCTCGGAATCGACCACGGTGACAACCAAATGCCCCACAATGACTTGTGGATTTCAACGGGCGTCTGACCTTGGATTACTCCCAGTCCCAAATCGCCGGGGCACTGGAACCATGAACCCGGGCGGCAACGGAACGCCGGATTCATCCGGCAGCCCCCGCGGCGTGGGGACAAGCCGAGCCGACAACGAGCGCTGATGGGCGATTTGTGAAATTTCCATGAGCCTAGCCCAGTTTCTTTACCCATCTCAGCAATTGCTTCTGCACTTCCCGCGTTCCCGGCGCGCCGACGAGATTTCTCCGGCTCATCGCCCTCTCGAGATCAAAAACCCGGAGCGCGGCTCGATCAAAAGTCCTGTCGACCGACCGCAATTCCTCCAGTGTCAGTTGATTCAGCGGTTTGCCGGTTTTTTCGGCAAAAGCAACCACCGATCCCACGACGTGGTGCGCCTTCCGGAATGCCATCCCTTTGCGCACGAGATAATCCACCAAGTCGGTCGCCAGCAACAGCGGGTCGCTCACGGCGGCGGCGCACGCGGTGCGGTTCACGCGGATGCTCTGCGCCATCGCGGCAATGATGCGCACTGTCGCGCGGACGGTATCCACCGTGTCAAACAACCGCTCCTTGTCCTCCTGCAAATCCCGGTTGTAGGCCAGGGGCAGCCCTTTCAACAAGGTCAACAGCGACACCAGATTGCCAATCACCCGGCCGCTCTTGCCCCGCGCCAGCTCGGCGATGTCGGGGTTCCTCTTCTGCGGCATCAGCGACGAACCGGTCGTGTAGGCATCAGCGATTCTGATGAAATTGAATTCGCTGCTGGCCCACAGGATGAGGTCCTCGGAGAACCGCGAAAGATGCACGGCCAGGAGCGCGCCGGCGGCGCAAAATTCCACCGCAAAATCACGGTCGCTCACCGCGTCCATGGAGTTCGCTGAAACTCGTGCTCTCCCCCGGGTGTCCACAAACCCGAGCAATTCCGCAACCTGTTCCCGGTCCAGTGGCAAAGTGGAGCCGGCCATGGCCCCGCTGCCCAGCGGACAGATGTTCACCCGGGAAAAACAATCCACGAGCCGCTGGTGGTCGCGCCGGAACATCTCGACATAGGCCAACAGGTGGTGCGCCAGGTACACCGGCTGTGCCCGTTGCAGATGCGTATAGCCGGGAATCAGCACGTCGCTGTGCTTCTGCCCCAGGCCGACCAGCACCCGCTGGAGCGAGCGGATTTCCTTTGCCAGCTCCGGAATCTCGGATCGCAACCAGAGCCGGAGATCGAGGGCAACCTGATCGTTGCGCGAGCGGCCGGTGTGCAGCTTGGCCCCTGCGGGAACCCGCCGGGTCAACTCGGCTTCAACGTTCATGTGCACGTCTTCCAGCCCCGTTTTCCACCGGAATCTTCCCGTCTCGATCTCCCGCGCGATCCCATCCAGTCCTTTGAGGATGGCGTCCAATTCCGCCTCCGTCAGCACGCCGATCTTGCGCAACATGGTCGCATGTGCCATGGAGCCGAGAATGTCCTGCCGCCAAAGCCTCCGGTCGAACGAGATGGATTCGGTGAATTGAGCCACCTCCGCCGCCGGGCCCTCGGCGAACCGTCCACTGCGGGAAACCAGGGAATTCTTTTTCATGCAAAACAATCTCCGGTCATTTGCTCGTTCTCGTCGTCGTTGTCCTCGTCCTCGTGTCTTGGCGTGTCGAGTTTCATAGACTTCCAACGCAAGTCGGAACTCTGAACGCGGTGAATGTGTGCGCGGCGGCCCAAAAAGTCACTTCGAAACAGTGGACCGCAGTGTTTGCACGATGGAGTTGGCCGCCAAGCTTTTCGAGGACGAGGGCGACAAGGGTCAATGATGTTTCACGAAGGCCAGGGTGATCCCCAACATGATCACGAACAGAAACACGACCAGGGCGATGAACCGGTTGCGGGCGACGCGCTTCTCATAGCGCATGGGGCGCAGCCCCTGGATGCCGCCGGCCGCCAGGTAATTGACCAGCTTGGGATTAGTGGTGGAGGGCCCGCGAAAGTGGCCGCGGATTCGCTGAAGCAGCGCGGGCAAGTCGTATTTCCTGGCGCCCAGCTCGTTATAGTGCGCCGGAGTTGTCACGTTCTCCCCGCGCACTTTCAGCCGGTCCTGGTCCACGTGTTCAAAAACCGGTTCGTGGACGGTGGCCCGGGAGGCCGGCAAAGGAGCCGGCTCCGGGATGCGATGGGGAGCGGTGCCGTGGGGCAAGGCCGTGGAGCGAAGACGCGGGTTCTCCTGCGGCCGGGAGTCCTGCTCCAATTGCAAATCCAGCCTTTTTATTTCTGACTCGAGCGCGGCGATCTCAGTGTTGAGCGCGTGGGCACGATCGGAAATCGGATCACTCTTTTTCCAGAACCAGGTCATGGCCGGTTTTCTCATTCAGCGCCGGAATAAAACGGCCAGCACCGCGCCGAGCGACACGAGCAGCACCAAAGCCACCGGCCAGGTCAAAGCCAGGCCCAGCTTGCACAGCCCGAGGAAACCGCGGTGGGCGAACAGGGACGGCTCGGGCACGCCGGCGGCACATCCGGAGCCGCCAACGGCTGACGTTTCTCCGGACAACATCGGAAATTTCAGACGCGCCGAATTCCATTCCATCCGCGCGTTTTCGATGGCCGTCAGCCCCCGGGTCAATTCCACGCTGAAATTGTCCTTGGTCCAGGCGTCTTCATTGATCACCTGAATTTTGCCAAGCGCGCCGCGCAGATCCGTCAGTGCCTTGGCCATCTGTTCCGCGTCCCGACGGGCGTTGAACTCGGCGTCCTCGAGCAATCCCAGACCGCGTGTAAGACTGTGGATCAATTCCTGGCGGCCGGTTTCAAATTCTATCCGGCGGCGCCGGGTTTCTTCCAGGGAGGCGCGTTCGCGTTCCAGTTCCTCCTGCGCGCGTTTGAGATCGGCCAGTTTTTGCTGGGCCTCGACCACTCTCGATTCAACTTCCTCGCGCGTGGGGGCGCGCTGCGCGGCACCCGTGCTGAGCGTGGCGGTCGTCGTGGACGGCGGCGTCTTATGCGCCTGGAAATCGGTATCCACAAAATCCGTTGGATCGTAGTCGGACATGAAGTGAGCTTAGTCCGCGAGGTTCAGAGTGTAAAGCGGAGGTTATCCACAGCAGCGGCGACAGAAGTTGAAGGCGGAATCTTGACCGTAACGATGCAGTTTGAATTAGTCGCGCTCGGGGAAGCCGCATGAATAACGCAGAGCCGCAACTCGTTTCACCTCACCGTCTCCTCCTTTCCACTTGTCACGCGGAGGCGACAGGCCTAAAGTGCAAGGACTGAAACAAGAGAGCTTTGACATGATTGAATTGGTTCAGTTTCCGTGGAGTCCGTTCTGCATCGTTCAGCGCCGCATTCTGGAGTTTTCGGGCGCCCCATTCAAAATCATCAACATCCCCAGCACGGACCGTTCGCTGGTATGGAAACTCACCAAACAGCGCTACTACGGCGCACCCATTGTCAAGGATGGCAGAGCCGTCGTGTTCGAGGTCAGCGAGGACTCCCAGGTGATCGCCAAGTACCTGGATTCGAAACTGGCACTCGGCCTGTTTCCGAAAGAGCTCGAGGGCGTGCAATCCATTCTCTGGCGCCACATCGAGAGCCAGATTGAGGATGTGGGCTTCAGACTGAATGATATCTACTGGAAGGAACGGGTGCCGAAACCGGAGCAGATGAACTGGCTGCGCCACAAGGAACGAAAATTCGGCCGCGGCTGCATCGATCAATGGCGGGCGCGGCGGAAGGAGCTGCTCCGGCAGCTCGAACAACGGTTGATTCCATTCGAGGAAATGGTCATGTACCAGCCGTTCCTGCTCGGGGATCTACCTCGTTTCGTGGACTTCGACCTGTTCGGCATGCTCGGCAACTTCCTGTTCTCGGGACATTACCGGCTGCCAGCGGCCCATAACCACCTCAAGGATTGGTATGGACAGATGGCAACATTAAAAATGAAAAGTGAAAAATGAGCCGCCCGGCGGTTGCCCGGCCGACCGGTTTGATTTTTCATTTTTAATCGTGAAGAACTATATTCTCGACACCAATGTTCTCCTCCATGACCCGAATTCCTTGCTCAGTTTCGAAGAGAACAGCGTTTTGATACCCATCGAAGTCATCGAGGAGATTGACCGTTTCAAACGCGAATCCACCGAGCTCGGCCAGAACGCCCGCGCCGTTTCACGCATGCTGGACTCGTTCCGCGGCGAAGGGCACCTGAACGAAGGTGTCAAGCTGCCCACCGGCGGCAAGCTCAAAATCGTCTTCCAGAGAAACGGACAGGTCCGGGGCGAGGGCGTCTTCGGCGCCAACAGCGTGGACAACCGGATTCTTTCACTGGCGGCCGGCATTCAGAAGGCGCAGCCGAAAAATCCGACGATCCTGGTGAGCAAAGACATCAATCTGCGCATCAAAGCCGACGCGCTGGGCTTGCAGGCTGAAGACTACGAGACCGACCGGGTCTATCTTAAGGATCTTTACACCGGGATGATCGAACTGACGCTGAGTTCCCAGAAGATCGCCTCCTTCCGGGCCAATGGTGAACTCGAACTTGACACCGGCAAGGAGTATTTTCCGAATGAGTACTGCACAATCACCGACGAAACCAATCCGAAACGCACGGCACTGGCCAAAGTGGACGCCACCGGCGCCCGGCTGGTGCCCATCATGGATTGCCGGGAGGGCGTCTGGGGCATCAAACCGCGCAATCGCGAGCAGTATTTCGCCTTCGATGCGCTGCTCGACGACCGGGTGAAACTGGTCACGCTCATGGGCAAGGCGGGCACGGGCAAGACCTTGCTGGCGATGGCCGCGGGATTGAAACGGACCGTGCACGACCGCGAATTCCGCCGCTTGGTGGTTGCGCGCCCCACCATCTCGATGGGCAAAGAACTCGGCTTCCTGCCCGGGTCGCTCGAGGAAAAGCTGGCGCCCTGGATGCAGCCGATTCACGACGCGCTCGAGATGTTGAGCGACCTGAACATGGGGCACGAACATCGCCGCAGCGGGGACCTGATGCGTTCCGGGACCATCGTGGTCGAGGCGTTGAGTTATATTCGCGGGCGCAGCATCGCCAACCAGTTCATGATTGTTGATGAGGCGCAAAACCTCACGCCGCTCGAGGTCAAAACCATCATCACCCGTGTGGGCAGCGGAACGAAAATCATCTTCACCGGCGATCCCTACCAGATCGACAACCCGTATGTGGATTCTTCGTCCAACGGATTCAATTACATCGTCAGCCGGTTTCGCGCCGAGGCGGTGGCGGCGCACATCGAATTGCAGAAGGGCGAACGTTCGGAACTGGCGGAACTGGCGGCGAACATCCTCTAGCTCCAACCGACGGGCGGATCTTACGTTTATTCAACACCGGCCCAACCGAAATAATGAACGAAACTCGCGCGCCCGGAAGCGCTATTTAATCTCGGTTTAACACCCTCCCGCTGCGGAAGTGGATTTGGGCAGGAGTCCCTTTCGATGGCTCGTGCGTCTGCGGGTCTGTCCTATCGCCAAGCCATCTATTGCAAATTGTCAGGACACCTTTTCCTTTTCTTTTACGCTGGACAAAACGCAGCGCCCGTGGTAACTCCTTTACCACGGATTCAAATCAACTTTATGTTTGGAAAATTCATCAAAGAACTGCGGGCACGGCAAAGGCTCGGCCTGCGCGAGTTTTGTCTGGAACACGGCCACGACCCCAGCAATTGGAGCAAGATCGAGCGCGAAGTGTTGTCCCCGCCGCGCGATGAGGACACGCTTCGCACCTGGGCGAAACAACTCGGCCTCAGACAAGGCTCGGATGATTGGCTGAAATTCTTCGATTGCGCCGCCGTTGACGCGGGCCGCATTCCGGACCACGTGCTCAAGGATCAGGAACTCGTTGAGAAGCTCCCGGCCTTCTTTCGCACGCTCTCGGGCCAGAAACCCGCGCGGGAAGATTTGGAAAGACTGCTCGAAATCATCAGAAGGGCCAGCCGACCTTGAACAACCCGGAAAGATTCAAAGCGCCATTTATCCCCAAGGAACGAGTCTGGCAAGAAGCCGAGAAGTTTCGCGCAGCCTATCCGGCGGCACGCAAAGTGCCCGTTCAAGTCCTCGAACTTGCCGAATTCGATCTGGCTCTCGAGTTGATTCCGGCGGAGGGTTTGCGCGAACAACTGGAGATCGACGCTCTGCTCATGGGTGATTTGAAATCCATTCTGGTGGACAGGCGCGCCTTCATGAGTCCGCGCCTCGAATACCGCCTGCGCTTTTCCGTCGCCCACGAAATCGGCCATCTCGTTCTGCATCGCGACATCTACGGTGGACTGCAACACGCCACGGGTGAGGAGTCGAGTTCGGCGGCAATCCCGCTCTTGTGACGAACCGAAAAGGTGAATAGACTCTGGTAGTCCTGTGGAGAACAGTCTCTTCACCGTCACAAATGACGATCTTCGCCGGCTCAATGCAGACGAAGCGGTGGCGTTGCTTTCTGAATTGCTGTGGGCCGAAGCCACTCGACTCGGAATCCCAATCAGCAACGTTCACGTTCCGGCAGACGTCAACAGACCAGATGCTGGGGTAGACGCGATGGTTTCCGATCAGAATGTTGCCGGTGATGTCATTCGACCAGGCCAAACCGTGTACCAAATCAAGTCAGGTGAATCGTTTAATCCGCAGCAAGAGGCCGTCATTCGCAGCGAGCTTTTCGGAGACAAAGCTCCCTGTAACAAAAATCTGAAAAGCAGAATTCGGGAGTGCTTGGACCAGAACGGGACGTACGTTCTGGTTTGCACTGGCATTGACCCTTCTGACCGCTCCATTGCAGAGGGTCACCTGCGGAAGTTCTTCGAACAATGCGGTTACACAAATCCGAAATGTGAAGTGTGGGTGCAGAATCAACTGTGCGGGTTCCTTACGAGGTACCCCTCGATTGCATTGCGGGTGAACGAGCAGGAGGCAGGAACATTGCGTAGCCATAAAAGCTGGGCGGGCGATAATGAAATGGGATTACCTTTTCAGCCCGGGGCAAAGCAAAATGAATCGATAGCGATTCTGCGGAATGCTCTCCGTAGTTCCGGAAGAGCGGTTCACGTGCATGTGCTTGGCGAAGCCGGGGTCGGTAAAACAAGATTGGTTTTTGAAGCCACCCGACCGGTGGACCTTCAACCGCTTGTTCTTTATACGAATAAACCCTCCATACTGCTCGAAGGGGAATTCATCGCAGCGTTGACACGTGAGGACAACCAATTCGCTGTTATACTTGTTGTCGATGAGTGCAGTGCCGTTTACCGAACTCAAATTTGGAACCGGCTCATGACGCGCGGGCAGAGGATTAAGCTGGTCACGATTTTCAACGAGGCGGAGGACTCCAGTGGCACTTCCTATCTGGATGCGCCCTTGCTCGAGCGCGAGAAAATAATTGAAATTATCGAGAGCTACAACATTGCCAAAGATCAAGCGGAGCGCTTTGCCGATTTTTGCAGCGGCTCACCTAGGGTTGCCCACGTTCTGGGACTCAATCTACAGATGAATCCGGCCGATCTGCTCAAGTCACCAGGCACGGTTGATGTTTGGGGAAGGTACATAGCCGGAATTGACGATCCGAGTTCGGCTCATGTAAATGACCGGCGTATTGTGCTCAGATATTTGGCGCTCTTCAAACGATTCGGGTATGGAGATCCTGTCGTCGCAGAAGCGAAGTCTGTCTCGGCGATGATTCAGAAAGATCACCCGCACCTCACTTGGGCGAAATTCCGCGACACCGTGTCGGAGCTTAGGAAGCGGAAAATTCTTCAAGGCGAAACAACCCTCTACATCACGCCGAAGCTGCTCCATATCTGGCTGTGGACGGATTGGTGGAATACGTACGGTTCGGGTTTTCAGTTGAATAATTTCGTCAAGGAGTTTGAACAGACGCTTCTGCCTTGGTTTCTTGAGATGTTCAGGTATGCGGAGCAATCGCGGGTTGCGCAAACGGTCGTCACCAAACTTCTAGGCCTTGGCGGGCCATTTCAGAACAGGCAGTTTTTCGGATCGAAACTCGGCGGGGATTTTTTTTTGGCTCTGACCAACGTTGATCCACAGCAGGCGCTTGCCTGCCTGCAAAGAACAGTCGGCACTTGGTCAACGAAGGAATTGCTAGAATTCCGAGAAGGGCGTCGTGGGGTTATCTGTGCAGTGGAGAAGATGGCGATGTGGAGAGACCATTTTTGCAGCGCCGCAAAGCTGCTTTTGAAGTTGGCTGAAACTGAGAACGAATCATGGTCGAACAATGCGACTGGAGTTTTCGCCGCATTGTTTTCCCCCGGACACGGCGAGGTCGCCCCTACTGAAGCGTCGCCGCAAGAACGATTGCCTATCCTCCAAGAATCTTTGGTATCACAGTCTGAAATCACTCGCGCAATTGCTTTGAAGGCATGCGATGCAGCTCTGGAAGCTCAGCACTTCAGTCGCATGGTTGGTGCGGAATATCAGGGATTCAAACCGAAGCCGAAGCTTTGGACACCAAAGACATATGGTGAGATTTGGGACGCGTATCGGCAGGTGTGGAACTTATTGCGAGGGCAGTTGCCTACCTTGCCAGCGGAGCAGAGGGAGGAGGCGGTCAAAATCCTCTTCAACAATGGCACTGCTATCGCCGCAGTAACGAACTTGGGACCGCTGGTTTTGGAGACTTGGAAGGAAATCCTCGATAGCGGTTGGGTGACAAAGACCGAAACTTTGGAGCGCTTGATTTCTCTTCTGCGACATCGAAATGAATTGAGACCCGAAGTTATCGAAGCTGCCGAAGCCTTCCACGATGAATTGGTCGGGAAACATTTCTCGTCGCTTCTGATGCGATACGTTGCGATGGACTTGTTAGACGACCAGTTTGACGAAAATGGAAAACCCACGGACACGCGTGATAAGCACATTCGCGCATTGGCTGAGCAGTGCTTGAGGGAACCTAAGTTGCTTCTGCCAGAATTGTCGTGGTTGGTAACCGAGGAAGCCAAGAACGGATATCGTTTCGGTTACGAGTTGGCCAAGCTCGACACGAGTAACTCTTTCCTGAAGGACATCATTGACGCACAGCGAAAGCCGACTCCCCCCAATGCGCCGTTCTTTCTGAGCGGCTACATGCGTGCAGTTTTCGAAACTGATCCGAGTAAGTGGGAGCGATTGCTTGACGAGTTCACGTCTGACGATCGAATGCGAATCCATGTTCCAGAATTAACATGGCGGTCAGGAATGACTGACCGAGCAGCCGTTCGTGTTTTGAGGCTCGCCCGAGCCGGCCAAATGGAAGTTGAAAAGTTTCATATGTTCTGTTCGGGCAGCGTAATCAAGGACATTTCAGAGGATGTGTTTAGGCAGTGGGCCGAGTTCCTGGTAGCGCAACCTGACGCAGGCAGCGTGACAATTCTGGTCAACTTAATTCACTTTTATTATACCGCGAAAACCGACAGAAAACTGCCAGCCGACTTGGCATTCCGAACTTTGGGTCACGCCGCATTCTTCCAAAAGGATGGACAATTCCACACTATGGATCGCTATCACTGGGCGGCGGTTGCCAAAGCGTTTGCATCAAACCTGCCAAAGGATAGCCTAAAACTGGCTCAGACCATCATTGACCATTTCGGTGAGAAAGGAACGATCGCTGGAGCATACGATTCACAGGTGCAGGAAGTCTTAATGGAAATCACCCGGAAAAACCCGCGAGAGGTCTGGCAGCTAGTTTCTCAACGACTAGGCCCTCCGATCGATTCGCGGGGCTTCCGCCTGAACTCTTGGCTGCGCGGAGACAGATACTCGCCCGGCGGCGAAGGTGGAGTGCTACCCCTGATCCCGTTGGATGACATTTGGAAATGGGTTGATGCGAATCGCGAAAAAAGAGCATGGTATCTCGCGAGTTTTGTCCCGAAGCAGCTCTTTCGGTCCACGGAAAGGCCGTGTCTGGCGCGGGAAGTGTTGATCCGGTACGGGTCTGATCCCACCGTTCGAAATAATTTGACGGCAAATTTTTCAACTGAGGGTTGGTCAGGACCGGCCAGCGCGCACTATCAAGAGAAGGAGCAACAACTGTTGGCCTTCAAAAAAGAGGAAACCGATGCCAATGTCAGATTGTGGATTGACGAATACGTCGCTGGTTTGCAGGCACAAATTGACCAGGCCAAAATTCGTGAGGAGCGTGAGGCGTTTTAAAACAATTCGTGGTTGAGTTCGACTTCTTACCGTGGCCCTTTCGTCGTTCGAGGAGGAGAGGGAGAATTCCTTGCAGTGACATTATCCTCAGGGTAGCTCGATCCAAGTCGGAGGTGGTGGATGGCTTCGCGAGCACTCTAAACAGGTACAGCGATCCCGCCTCAGCGGGACTTCACTCCAAGAAAGGTGCCCGGATAAAAAAAGCTGGGGCACCGACGGAGCAGTGCCCTCCAAGGAAAGGGCCCTGATCAAAAAAAACGGGGAAGCGATTGAGCGGTGTATCTGTTTAACGCGCCCGGGTTGGATCGTAGCGCAGAATGGCATTCTGCTGTATCGCGGATTTGTAGTCCGCAAGCATTCCCCGATTTCGACGCGTCGGCATCAACCCTCTGCCGAATGCAATTCGGCGATACGGCAGATTCAAAATCTGCGCTACGCCAAACACGCAGCCGCTACCTGGCGAGCGCCTTGAGTTGCGCGTCCAATTCCTCCAGCGGGAAGCCTTCGGCAACAACGCGGTGGCCCGCATCCGCCAGAATGAGCCAGGGCAATGCCTCGACATCCGACGCCCATTTGGTCCGGGCGTTCTTTTCGGCCAGGCGACCGACGGGGAACGGCAGAGGGCTCGACGCTTTCCATTCATTGAACGCTTCATCGGTGGCCACGGCGGCCTGGATGCCCAGCACCACGAGACCTTTCTCCTTCAGCGCGTCGTGCTGCTCGGAGAGCAATCGAATCAGCCGGCGGGACGGGCGTTGTTCAATGTCGAAAAGGCAAACCAACACCGGTTTGCCTGCCGGAGCGAGATCAGCGCCGACACCAAAAGCAGCCAGGTCGGGCAGCGGCTGGCCCGCCAGTGTCGGCCGCTTCAGGGGCGCGCGGCCGGAAGAACTGTTGTTGTTGAGCTGCATGACAATGTTGGTGTCACCCGCTTCAACAGTGGCTTGGGCAAAACCGTTCTGGGCCGATGCGAAAAGCTGGATCCGGCCTTCGCACACTTTGAATTGGAATCGTCCCTTGCTATCGGTGGTCACATGGCCATCGGGCTGGCCTTCTCCGGACAAGTTCACGTTCACGCCGGAAACCGGTTTGTCATTCTGGTTCACGACCTGGCCCGCAACGATTGAATCGGCCAGCTTCAGGACAAATGGCGCCAGTTCCACCCGGTTCGATTCGGCGCCGCCCGAAAGGTCCTGCTGGCCGCGGCCATGGTCTTTGGCCTTGGCATAAACGAGGTAGTGCGCATCGGCCGGCAAGGACGCAAGCTCATAACGGCCCTGCGCGTCGGCGTTGACAAGCTGCTCGATCAAGTCCTGATAGGTGTTTCCAACCTTGATCCAAACTCCGACCTGGGCGTTCGCCAGTGGCGCGCCATGGGTGTCTTCCACGCGGCCGGCCACCGTCAAGGCCGGCTTCAAGCACACGTCGATGTTCGTCGTTTCCTCCAGCAGGTCTTCGACAGCCCCCAAGTTATGGGCCAGGTCGCGGACAACCAACATGGCATTCGCCGACTGCATCCACGGCTGAACCGTCCAGGCGAGATTGAAAGCGCCGTTGGTGCCGGTCTTGATCCAGCGAATGGGGGGCCCCGGAAACACGGCGACCAGCGCGCCAACAGCGGGCTGTCCCTCGGGATCCGTCACCGCGCCCTTCAGCTTCCGCGGCTTCGAGCCGGGAGAGCTGACAAAGTTCTGGCCCAGTTGCAGAACGACATTCGTATCGCCGCCCTCGGCGGTGATGTTGCCGGACGAACTCTGGGCGTTGGCGAAGAGACGCGCGGTTCCTTCGCAGACATGGTCGAAGCTGAATCGTCCTTCACGGTCCGTGCGCGTGTTGGCGTTGGGCTGGTTTTCGCCGCTCAGGTTCACATAGGCGCCGGCGACCGGCTTGTCATCACTGTCGAAAACCTTGCCGGCCAGCCGGAGATTCGCCGGATTCAGCTCCACCGGATCGAGCTGGACGCGGCCGGATTCGGCCTCGGTCCCGACGTCGATGTATCGCTGTCCGAATCCTTCAGCCGAGACGTAGACCCCGTATCTTCTGCCGGCGGGCAGGGCCGGGATTTCGAACCGGCCGGGGCTGTTGGTCAAGGCGTTCATGTTGTTGAGGTGGTAACCGGTGTTGCCGGTCCAGAACACGAGTGTGGCGCTGACGTTGGCAAGGGGTTTGCCGTCGGAGGATTCGGCTGCGCCGGCCAAAGTCAGCCCCGGCTCCAGCCGGAGGTCCAGAGTGCGGGTGTCCTCGTCGATGTCCTGCGCCACCGCGCGGTTGCGCCCGGTGTCGCGGATCAGCAGGCAGAAGGTCCTGCCATTCGGCCCGTACCGTTGCGGGTTGAATTCAATCTCAAAGCGGCCTTCCGCATCGGTCCGGAGGTGGCCCTGATCCGGGCTGAATTGGCCGACGATCTGCACTTCCAGTCCGGCGGCCGGTTGGCCGTCAGGACCATGCACGAGGCCCGTTATCTTTTGCGGGCCGGCGATTTCAATTTCGACCCGATTGGTCTTGCCGGCTTCCACACTCGCGGGGGCTTGGTCTGCGGGCGAAAATTGCCGCGAGGCCATGACTTGATAATCCCCGGGCGGCAGCCGAAGGACAGCGAGTCCGTTGCTGCCCGACACGGCGGCGGCCTGGAAGTTTTCCCTGAAAGCATTCACGTTGATTTGCGCGAGAGGTTTGTGATCGCCCTTACCGCTGACCATCACCTCCAACAAACCGCCGCGGGTGGCCGAAACCTGTACGCCATGCGTCACCTGACCGGCTTCAACGGTGACGGGCACCGTCTCGGCGACCCATTCGGGAACCGGGTTGGTGCCGAAGGTGGCGCGCAGCCGGTAGGATCCGGCCGCCATATCCTCGATGCGAAAGGCGCCGTCGGCACCCGACTGCGCGTGGGATTCAAACTGCGCCAGGCCGGACGAAACGATGCGATCGGGCAACAGCATCAGCCGCGCTGCCGGGAATGGTGGGGTGACGCCATCGAAAACGATGGTTCCCTCAATGCTCCCGGCCGGTTCCACAACCAGCCGGATGTCATCCTGACCGGCATGATAGAGCAGCGAGCCGAAACCGGAAGCCTGGGATTGCTCGGTGCGCATGGCTTTGCCGGGCGCTCGCACGAGCAGGTCGGCGGTTGCATTGGTGGGAAAGCCTTCGATTCGGAACCGCCCGGCAGCGTCGGCCCGCGCGTTGAACCGATCGCGCGCTTGGTTGCCGCCAAGCATGTTGAAGGTCCGTCTGCCACCCTCTAATATTGATTCGGTGACAGCCACCGAGACCGAGACCTCGGCGTTCGTGACGGGCTTGTCCGTTTCGTCCACCACGACTCCCGCCAGTGACGTTGGCGGAGTCAGGATGAGGCGATCCTCTTTGGCGCTGTTGCGGTTTAATTGTTTCCATGCGGGCGCCAGACCGGGTTTGGAAACCAGCAGGAGCACGCCATTTTCAGGGAAGGTGAGATGAAAGGAGCCATTGGTTATGGTCGTCACCTTTTCCGTCTCCGCCTCGTCACGCGCGAACAGCAAGGCTCCGCCGTATTGATAAATCTTGACCACCGCGCCAACGACCGGGCGGCCTTCGGCGTCCACGACGGTGCCAGTGAATTGCGGTCCCCGTAACTTGGCGGCTGCATTCGTGCCGGCTGACGCCCGGGACCCGGCGCTGGGGCGCGCCGGTCGCGCATTGTTTCTCGCGCAGGCGCCCAAGATCAGGCACAGCCCCAGCGCCAGGGCCAGCGTTCGGAATGTTCTCATGGTTCTCCTCCTCATTTTGCTGCCGTTGCGGCGGATCGACCCTCCCGATACAGCGAGCGGACTTCTTCGTCGCTCAGCCCGTAACCGTAGAGGCGCACGTCGGCCATCCAGCCGTTGAATCGCCGCCCGCGTTCTTCGGAGTTTTCGCCGATCAACACCGGCTGGCTGTCCGGGACCATCGGACCCGAGGCCGCAAGGGAATCATCGAGTTCACCATCCACAAACAGCGCCACGCGCCGGCCGTCATAAAGCCCCACGACGTGATGCCACTGGCCATCGTCGAGGCTGCGTTTCGAAATCAGGAAAGGCCAATGAGCTCCGGCAGGTTGGGTGGACTTTGGCCCCGCGGCGACGAACCGCACCTTGCCTTCCCCGGCGTTGCGCTGCAGCCGCCAGGAATGATCGCCTTTGCTCACGATCGCCTGCCAGTTCTTGTCAAACTTCCGAACCTTCAGCCAAACCGAAATGGTCAGCGCGTCGCGAAATTCGAATTCGGGGGAATTTCCGCACTGAATGAAATTGCGCAGGCCATCGAACTCGAGCGCTCCGCCGGCCGGTCCTTGTCCGGGCGCCCAATGCGGTTCGCCCTGCACACGCCCGGCCAACTGATGGCCGGTGGTGTCTTCGGCAACATTTCCTTCCTTGGCGTCAAGTTTCCAATGCGCGACCAACCCGACCGTGTCGAACCGCCCCAGGCGTCCCGTCACAACGCTGCCGTCCTTCTGCGCCTCGTCCACGCGCCAGAAATAGGCCGTGTTGGGTTTCAGGTCGGGCACGTCGAACCGCGCTTCCCTGGTGGTTCCGAGCAATGCGAGGCTCCCGGGTGACGCGCCGAGGAAGACGCGATGCTCGACGGTTCCCTGGCCCGGCACCCATGCCAGCGCGGTTTTGCCCACACTCACGCCCGTGGCGGCGTCTTCGGGTTGAAGCGGCGCCGCCTGCGAATTGGTGCCCGCATGGAACACGACTTTGCTCAGCCCGATCTGTCCGTTGGCGCCGCGCGGAACCAGGTTCTCGAACCGGACCAGGCGCGCGGTCACACCTTCGAGCTTCAACACCGTCGGCTCATCATAATCCGGGGTCCCCTCCGCTTCGGCTATCTCAACGCCGCGCAGGACGGTCCGCCAGTTCTTTCCATCCGACGAGACGGCGACGTCGGCCTTGCGCACACCGTCAGTCGTGCGCCATTCGGCATTGAAGTTCCATACTTCGACAGCCGACAGGGGCACGGTCTCCGGCAGTTCAAATTCGAGGCTGAGATTGGTCTGGCAGGCCTGCCGCCACATTCCGGCCGGGTTGGTGTCCTGGACTTTGAAGCCATCCCGGCTCGTGAGGCCGACCCCGCCGATGACGGCCCGCAGACCGGACTCGTCACCCGGCGGGCTGAGATGCGCGGCTTCAACCCGCACCTTTGGACCCAACGCCTGCGGCTTGCGGTCGCCGGGCTTGAGCCGCAACGGACGCGTCAGCACCTCGTAGGGGCCGAAGACCTGGACGGTGGCAACCAGCGGACGTTGGACCTTTTTGGGCTCTCGCCATGAGAGCGAACAGACGCCGCCTCAGCCAAACTCGAAGCTGCCCGTGGAGGTAAACGTCCCGTCGAGGTTCGTCAGAGTCAACCGCGGGCCGCGCGGCCGCTGGCCTTCCCGCAACATCTCGATCGATTCCCCCAATTGACCCTGGAAACTGAGACTGAAAACAACTTCCCGGTTCGTCTGGGTTCTCGCCTCAAACAGCGCCCGTACCGGCTCGCCGATCTCCAGAGTCGCCGCTTTCCCTGCGGCAACTTCGAAGCCCGCGGATTCCGGGAAACTATATCCCGAGAGCGTCCAGTCGGCGCCTTTGTCGTCCTTGCGGTTGATCTTCCAGCCTAGAACCCGGTATTTGCCTTCCGGCAGCGTAAAGGCGCCTTTGTCCGGTTTGCGCACGAAATGACCGTTCTCGCCGAAGGCAGTGAATTCGGAAATATTTTCCGGCACCCGCACCGGCCCGAACGCGATGCCCTCCGCCTTCTGCAACTTGACGAACGCGCCGTCGCGCGCCACTTCAATCCGGAACAATTGGCCGTCCACCTCGATCATCCGGCCCAGGAACCGCTCGCCGACCTTGTCGCCCTCGATCTGGACCCGGTCGGAATCATACGCGCCCGGCGCGACGTCGTTGAAGGTGCCGTTGACATTGCCGTCAATCAGTTGGATGCCGCGCTTCTTGCCTCCCACATCCACCTGGCCTTCGTACCAGCCTCCTGAGCAAACCAGCAATTGCGGAGGGTTGTCTCCATTTCCATAAGACCGCATCACGAGATGATAGGTAATGGGTCCGTCTTCACCTTTGAACGTCATCCGGACGGGAGGAAAATACCCGTAGTATTGCTCAACCCGGTCGGCGTTAAGCGGCGTTTTGTTGTCAAGCCGGCCACTGCCGTCGGTGTCGATGAACAAACGGTCGTAAGGACCGGATTTGCGGGCCCGGTCCAGGCACATCCAGCGTCCGCCCGTTGGATCCATCGGTGTTGTCCACCGCACAAAATAGGGTTGTGCATTAAACCTGGGCAGGACAACTCCCGGCGGCGGGTTGGTCGTGGCTTCCAGCCAGCGGTAGCTGCGGCCTTCGCCGCTCGTGTGGTAGCGGAGCCATTGTTCGCGCTGCGCCAACGCGGTGCTCGCGAACAGCATTGCTCCCAGGCCGATTCCAATACCAATGCTCCAGAAACGTTTCATAAGGCTTTACCGGGGTTTTCCGGACTGGCGGCCGGAATGATGGGCGGCGTTTGTCTTTCCATGTGCAACAACGCTTTAAGGCGTTCGCGGAAAAATGAGTTGGCGGAAGAGAGAATCAGGAATGGCAGGACCGTGGCGAAACTGATTCCAGCCAACATCAGAATTCCACAGAAGAATTCAAGCCACGGCGCCCGGCCACTGGATACCATCGCCGCGATGACGTAGAACGGCGCGGTTACAACCAGCCACAGCCCGAGCAGGAACACGAACATCCAGAGGTACAACGAGGCCGCGCGGTATCGGCCCCGACACGCCAATCCAGCCAGGGCGATCGCCACACTGGTCACGAAAATGCAGACGACCAGCAGGATTCCCATCTGCAACCCGGGGATGGCGGCTTCGCTCCAGTCTTGCCGGGCGACAAAGGTGAAAATGCCGAAGACCGCCAGCGCCAGCAGCAGGCACAGGAAGGTGACGAACCGGTGGCTGCGCGCCAGATACGGGGCCAGCAACCAAACGGCAGCCAGGCCGAACACCAGCGAACCAACGACATCGAGAACTGTGCCCGTAAAGGTCTCCAGGCCAGAATCGAGCGCCGTCTCCAAACCGGAGGCCGCCAAGGCCAGCAACGCGAGTGGCAACCACACCCACCACGCGGAAGGGCAGCGATTGGGCTTAAGCACGAGCAAGACGAGCACGGCCAGCCAGGGCAACAACGTCGGCAACGGATTTGGCAGCGCCCAGTTGAAATTAACCGGGAATCCCTCTTTCGCGCCGAGCCCGCCCAGCTCCGAGATCGCGACGATCTTCAGTTCACCGGCCGCGTTCAGAGGTACTCGCCATGAGTACGCACAGGTGCCGCCTCAGCCATACTGGAATTTACCGGAGGCGATTTTCTTGCCGCCTTTGTAGATGGCGACCTCAGGCGGATGCGAAGAATCTTGCCGGGCGAGTTTGTAAGCTCCGCCGCCCACGCCGATCAATTGGTAATTCAAATCCAGATATTTTCCACGGCGGGTGACGGACACCGAATTTGTGAGCGGGCCGCCGACCGCCAACAGAACGGGTTTCTTCTCGTCGACCACAATCGAAATCCCAGGCTGCCTGGCATCGGAATCCCACCAGGCTTCGGCTTCACCCTGCTTGAGCCGGATTCTCAGCCCGCGGTAGTGGCCGATGGGGACTTGCACCACGGATTGGGGATGGTCCAGCACCACCAGGTACGGCCCGTCTTGCAGCATGAGGCGTTGGATAAAGCCGCCAGTGATTTTCAACTCGCCCAACGCGGGCTGCTGCTCGGTGAATTGCAGGTTCAGTTTTGAATTTCCTCTTTCGGTCTCATTGATCCAATCCAATTGATAAGCGTGGCCGCCGGCGAACAGCTTCCGGGAAAACGAAAAAGCGTCGACCGAATCGGGGTTAAGGTCGAAGGGCTTGTCTCGCTCCTCCCAGGGCCGCATCAAGAGTTGACGGCTTTCGACCGATGGCGGCCGGCCGAGCAGATTCTCAACGCACCCCACCTGCCATGACTGGCCGTGCAGCGTCACCTGACCCTGCCAGAACGACCGCAGCGCCGCGCTGCAATAACTGGAGCGATAGCCGTAATCGTAGAAACTGAGGTCCGCCAGCATCCGCCGATTGCCCGACGGGGTGCTGAACGACAGGTGAACGTTCGTGAAGTCCTGATAATATGCCCCCGCCGGCTCCCGCGTCAGGAATATCCCCTCGGGATCATCGGTCAAATCCCGATTCCGGTTCAGGTCGAGGAAAAGCTGGCCGGCTGCACGATTCCAGATGAAGGGGATCGAATTGCTGGCAGTTCCGTCAAGCTCCAGAACCCCGCGAATGATTTTGCCCCCTGTCGCGACCGGTTCTTTGGCGAAGGGAGTGGATTGGGGCAGGAAGGGAATGCGCCAGCTCCTCAACGTGTAACCAGTCTCCTGGTACTCGAAAGTCGCGGTCGTGATGTTGGTCGGCGATGAACCGGCAGGAACCCCTTCGGCGCCCTTGAGAGTCAGCGCAGAAAGAACGACCACGCAGACACAGTCCGCAAGCCAGCCTGCTCCTGAACACGCCGGCTGTCTCCCTGCTGGCCGAAACCTTGTTCGCTCTGTCACCGTGGTCGAATTACAGCAAGGGCTTCGTTTCGAAGCAAGTGAAATAAGAATCGCGAATTGCGCCGTGCGCCCTCGCCCGGCAATATGCCCGTCAAACCCATCACGCCGACACTCCATGGCTCCAACACTCCGTTTCCCCATTGCTCCGTCACCCTGTTTTTCCAAACTACGGAACGATTTCGAACGGTACGGCCGGCAGCACGCCTATGGGTGAACGCCGTTGGTTCCCCGCCTGCGGTGCCGTTGGGGCGCCAGCCTGATTCATTCGCGGCACGAGATGAATGATAAGGTTGCCGCGAAGACCGGGCTTCGCCTTGCCCGCATCGCCGCGCAGCACAACCTCCATTCCTCTCCCCCTGCGTGACACGTCCTGAAGAATGATCCCGTCCGGCGGTTCGCTTAACTCGAATTCAAATCGGTCCGCGAAGGCGTTGCCGGGCGTGGCAATGAGGACCGCGACAGTCCCTCCGGCTGGGATTTTCACCGGCATTTCACCGAGGATTCTGATTCGGGCCCTGGCCAGCGGCCATCCTTTTCCGATCACGGCGACCTTCAATTCTTTGGCGCAAACGAAGTGGTGATAGGCGAAAGCCTGCATCATGTCATCGGCCGGGACGGCCCGGTGGACAACCTCCCGTCCTTGAATTCTTGCGCGCCCTTCCAGCGACAGGTTGACCGGTTCGTTCTCAGGCATGGAAGGAGCCGTCAGCGTAAGCCGGACGTGGTCCTGGTTCGCGGGAATGACACCGCCGCTCAGCGAGAATTCCGCCGGTGAATCTTTCAAAGCCAGTTCGATTTCGTTGGTGAAGCCGTCTTTGCGGAGAACATATGCCGTGAAAGGAACGCTCAAGCCTGCGCGGACGCTCAGGGTGGATGGCACAACCCGCAACTCGAAATCGGGCCGTGGCGGACTGACGCGCAAGCGATAACCATACTCCGCGCCGCCCTGATGCTGGGCATCGCCCAGATAAAGATAATAAGATCCATCCGCCGGCAGCGTGGCGGCAAGGTAGGAATCCGCGTGGTGCGTTTCCAGCCCTGCGCCTTTATCTTCGTAATCATCGTTGAACGCCAGTTGGCGGCCGGCCCCGTCGGTCAGTTTGAGCACCGAATCCAGCGGCGAACCGAGCCTGCGCGCGTAAACTTCGGCCACGACCTGTTCACCGGCATGGCCTTGAAAGCGGAATACGTCGCGGTCGCCGGGCCGGTCAATGCGCCCGTTAATGATGCTGGGCAAGGTGATTGACTGCGCGCTGTCCGGGGAGTTGTTGGTTGCCTGATCCAGGCATTCCGGCAGGGTGTCCACGGCAAAAGGCACGGGATTGAAGAGGCGTTGGTCGTTGCTCGCCGCAAGCGAATAAATCCCGGGCTCCCTGTCCTTGTCATCCTGCATGAACGTCTTGGCGGGAAGATTCCAGCCCTTCAACTCGACCGTGGTGGCCGAGCCGGCGGAACCGCCCAGCGGGAAGATGCTGGTCACAAACGGCAGCTCGCCCAGGCTCATTCGATAAACGAAATCCTCGCGACCGCGGTAAAGAGAGTCTTTGATCGCGACCAGATATTCACCGTCCTTCGGAATTTCATAGTGGATGACCGGGTCGGGATGAAAACGGTAGCGATCGTCATACGCCAGTTCGCTTCCCTTGGCGTCGTAAAGGGTCAGCGTGGCCTCAAACCAGCCGGGCACGGCGTCCGCCAGATACGGCATCAATTCGCGCGCGCTGACGGCGATGACCAGTTGCTGACCTCTGCGAGCTGCGAAGCGATACACGTCCACACCGCCCGGCGCAATCTGGCCGTTCACGGTAGCCGGCAAGGTGATACGCAGTTCCAATCTCGCCGACGGGTTTTGCGGTTGAAGGCTAAATTGTTTCCGGAGACGATCCAGCTCCGGCGTGGAGGGTTTCGCCGCCGGCCTGGAATATTCCGGCAGTCGACCGACGCGGAAGACCAGCGGATTTGACAAACCAATCGGCGTCCCGAGCCGCAGCTCGCGCCAGCCAGGTTCGGCGTTCGTGGCCAGTGTGACCTGGACAAGAACCGTCTCCGCAATTGCGGAGTTGCCCTGCCGGTTGGGAGGGTTCTTCAGCATCCGGGCCCTGATTTCAGCAAACAACCTTTCGTCCGCAACCGTCCAGACATTCGTCAGATTCTGCGCGCCGGCCGGCGACTCCCCCTTCCCGGTGGCCTGGGCCGAGGCCCGTCTTTTCTCCTGCAACGCCTTCAACAGGTCCCTCAACTCGCTGAATTCCTTCGGCGTCATGGGTCGGTTGTACTCTAAAACTGTCGCGCGCACCCCGTCGCCGGAGACATACACGTTGGTCGCGCCGTTCAGAGACTCTCCGCCCAGCACAACCTGAAATGTCGCGCCCTGTCGTCCGCCGGCGGGATAGACATAGCCAATGTGGGGCGTGTTCTGTTGTTGTCCCGGGGCCAGAGATGCAAGGGCGAGAGCAACCGTAATGGCCATGGGCCAAAACCGCGGACCGTGGGTTGCCTCAACCCGCGGCGGGTGGAGGCTGGTGCCGGGGGAAATCTCTGGATTCTTTGGTGCTGCCCTTGCCGGTGGCGCTGCGAAACAAGCCGCAGTCCGAAGACCCAGCCTGAGCCGGCAGATACGGACTGCCGCTGATTTCCTGAGGCTGATCGGGCCCGCTTTCACATGATCTCCTCCAAACGTCCGGCCATTTTCACGCCGTCCGCGGCGGAGGGGATCACGCGAACATCCAGGCCTTGCGGATTGGGCAGCTTCCCTGCCGGGTCTATGCCCATCAGTTCGTACATGCTCCCGATCAGATCGCACGGATACACGGCCCTTTCCTTCACCTGTTCGCCCTTCGCATCCGACGCTCCGACCACCCGGCCGCCCTTGAATCCGCCGCCGGCGACCACGGCGCTAAAAACGTTTCCCCAATGGCCCCGTCCCCCGTTCCATGGTGGATTCCATTCAACTTTGGGCGTCCGGCCAAATTCGCCGCTCCACCAGACGATCGTGCTGTCCAACAGGCCGCGATCCCACAAATCCTGGAGCAGCGTTGCCATGCCCTTGTCCATTTCCGGCAGTTGCCGGCGCATCGCCTGGAAATGTTGCTTGTGCGTATCCCAGCCTTTGTAGTTGATGGTGATGTAGGGCACACCGCGTTCAACCAACCGCCGCGCCGCCAGGCAAGATTGGCCGAAGGTGTTGTGGCCATAGCGTTCCCTTAATTCGGCCCTCTCCTGGGACAAGTCGAACACCTTCGCGCCATTACCCAGAATCATGTCATACGCCTGTTTCTCCGCCGACGCCGACGCCGCCAACTGCGGGTTGCCGGGCAGGACGTGTTCCAGCGCGTCGAGCCGGTGCAGCAATTCGCGCCGGTCCTTCTGCCGTTGCTCGGAAATTCCCGGCGCGATGACCCCTTCCACGGCGAATGGATTCTTCGCCGGGTCGCCACCGGTCGCAAAGGGCTTGTAGCGCGCTCCCAGGAAGCCGGCCTCGGGAAAACGCCCCTGGGGCTCGGTCAACACAATGTAAGGTGGAATAAGCCCCTTGTATCCGGCCTCGTAACCTTTGCAGAGCGAAACCACCGCGCCCACGCACGGATGGACCAACCGGTCACCAGGCATCCATCCCGTCTGGACAACGTAAGCCGCGGTTTCATGGGCGTCCACACCGTGAGTCATGCTGCGAATGATGGAATATTTGTCAGCCTGCTGCGCGAGCAGCGGAAGCAGTTGGCCGATCCTGATCCCGGGCACATTGGTCGGGATCGGCTTGTCCAACGGACCGCAATAGTCGTAACCGGCTTCCGGTTTGGGATCAAATGTGTCGAGATGCGACGGCCCGCCCCACATCCAGATTTGGATGATCGCCCTGGCTTTGGCTTTGGCGGATGGCAGTGCCGCGAGAGCTGACAAATTCAATTCGCCGGCCAGCCACAACCCGGCCGCGCCCAGGAGCCCGCGCCGGATCGCCTCGCGGCGGGAGATCGGAGCATCGACAAGGTCACAGGCCGAGTCCGCCGAACCTCGACCGGGCAACTTGTCTTCGCGGAGGTTTAGCCCATCTGAATTCCCATCAGCATATACAGCCAGTTCCAACGCCTTCACCAAGGCAGTAGACGCCGCGTACGGCGGGAATGTTACAGAGGAAATCGGGCCTGACCGACCCGCAAAAGGATAAAGCTCGTCAACTTCTCACGCAGCCCATGCAATCTTATTTCTTCGACGACGGCATTCCGTTCCTCCCTTCGATGGACATTCTCCGTCCGCGACAAATTTGATCGCAGCCACGACAATTGTTGTCGCGACAATCTAGATCGCGGCTGCGATCAAATTTGTCGCATACTTTTCCACTTTGCGGCAGCCTTTGACGCATGAACGACAAAACAGAAGAGTTGCTCTGCATGCTGCTCTGGACTTCCGATACTCTGTCGCGCCAGACATGGCGGAATCTGACCGAGTCGTTTGAGGGCTGGGCTTACCGCAATGGTCTGCTTCGCCAACTGCAACGCCTGGAGAAAAGGCATTTGCTCGAACACCGGCCCGCTGCACCCGGCGGCCGACTACTTCGTTTGACCGAGGCCGGGAGACTTCATGCTTTGGGGGGACGCGATCCTGTCGCCTGTTGGAACCGCCCTTGGGACGGCCACTGGCGACTGGTTCTCTTCGACGTGCCTGAATCTCACAACTCGGTCCGTGACAGGCTGCGCCGCTATCTTCAAGCCCGCGGATTTGGCTATCTGCAAAACAGCGTCTGGATTACCCCGGACCCCGTGAACGAAGAGCGCGCCCTCCTGGCAGACGGCCCGGTAGACGTCGGTTCCCTTATCCTGCTCGAAGCTCGCCCATGCGCCGGCGAACGAGACGAAGAGATCGTCGCTGGCGCTTGGAATTTCGATGACATCAACGCCCGCTATGCTGCATGCCAGGCAGTGCTGGCTCGGCGCCCACGGTCTCGTGTTAACAGCTCGACGATGGCTTCCGCCTTTCACCGTTGGTTTCGTGATGAGCGCGAGACCTGGCTGGAAGCGACGTTGAAGGATCCCTTTTTGCCGAAGTCCTTGTTACCCCCTGGATACATAGGGCGCGAAGTTTGGCGCCAGCGTCTGGCGGTTATGTCGGAGGCGAGCAAACAAATGCGAGCTTTCCAAGACGTGTGAGTCGGGGCGCGACAAATTCCATCGCAGCTACGATGTAATTTGTCGCTGTCTCTTTTGCCGGCTTAGCGTCCGTTTTTGTTCAATGCCGGTGGAGAAATTCAGAGCTGTTGATGAGCGACCAGGCCAGGTCCACGACCGCATCGCGCCTGGTCGTCCCGCTCGATTGGAAGTAGGTCTCGACGATTTTCAATTCTTCCTCGGTCGGGAAACGTGAAAGAATTGCCAGGTACATTCCGACGGCTATTTCGCGCGGAGTTTTGCGGGATTGCGTTTGGTATTGGATCATCGGGCTTTGCTGGATTTTGCGCAGGATGTGGCTTGAATTCAGGAGATGCAGCCGTTGCGCGGCCGTGACGCGGTTGTTGCGCTCCGACTCGAGACCGGTGTCGCGTGGCGGGCGTCCGAACAGTTCGAGGAAGGAACTGGTAATGCTGCCATCCGGCAGCGCAATCGAGCGTTGACCTTCGGGCATGAATGTGAACGGCTCGGGAATCGCGCTGGAATACTGCTCCGTGGAGCCCGTCACCTGGTTGATGGCATCAATCAACACTTCCGCTTCCAGCCGCCGCAGCGGATAGAACGCGAAATGGGCGGCAGCTTCGGGTGTATCGGTCCCGGGCACGCAGGACAACTCGTATGTTTGGGAATTCAGAATCAGCCGGTAAACGCGCTTCAAATCGTAGTGAGACGAGATGAGTTCCTGTTCCAGGAAGGCCAGCAGTTCGGGATTGCTCGGCGGATTGTCCGGCCGGATGTCGTCCGGCTCGTTGATCACGCCGCGTCCCAGCAGCCAGTACCAGAGGCGGTTCACGATGTTGCGGGCGAACCACGGATTCCCGGGGGCAATCAGCCAGTCGGCGAAGACCGCTCGCGGATCCCGGTCGGGCGAAAGCATGGCGGGAGTTCCATCGGGCAAAACGGCAGTATTCCGCGAATCGCCGGCGGGCGGAGAATCGGTAACGGGCGCTTCCAGCGTGTGGGTTGTGGTGGCATCGCTGCCGCCGGTTGCCGGGCGGGGCAGGATGCCCGGCGAACCCGCAGCCAGGGTTGGCAGCGCTACGCGGCTCGAAAGCCGGGTTTCTGCCGGAGGTGGGGGAGAGAGCTGAGGTTCATAAAGCTTGCCGGGATCGAAGTAGACAATTTCCTCCTTCCATTCTTTAGTGGATTTGTAAGCGACGCTCGAGAAAAACGCCGCCATGCCGGACAAACGCTCCTCCGGCCACGTCTCGGCGCGCGTTCCCATGAACGCGAGCGCCACGGCCCGGGCGATGGCCCGTGGTTCTTTGCCTTGGACAGCGCGGTAGAAGTTGACCTGTGGCACCGCGAAATTGCTGCCGTTGGCCGTGAGCAGCTCGCGAACGAAGTGGTCGTACGGCACGTTCTCCTGGAGGCAAGTTCGAATCCAGTGGTGATACGCCTGTGCCGCGTTGGGCCATAAATTGATGGGAAATTCCGCCTTGACGCGCAGCAGATCGCTCCATTTCATCGCCCAATAATCTGCAAACTCGTCGCGGGCGAGCAGCCGGTCGACCAGGGCGCTGCGCTTGTTCAGGTTCGGATCCAGAATGAAGGTTCCGGCTTCCAGTGCGGTGGGCAACGTCCCGATCACATCCAGGTAAGCGCGCCGGACAAACACGGCGTCAGAGCACAGGTTCGCCGGCTTAATGCCCAGGCGCTTCAGCCGCGCGAAAACCAGCTCGTCAATCCGGTCCCGAGGCGTCAAAGCGGTGTTGCTTGTGAAGGGGGGTTGCCCCCCTGCCGACATCAACATTCCGACCCAGATGACCGGCATGAGAACCGCCGAAAACAATGTCTTTTTCACGATACTGCAGTTTGCCTGCGTTGCCGCACCTCTAGAAGCAGACGCGAACCGCCAGCCGGAGGATTCAGAAAAAGCGCGCCGTATTTTGCAGCCGCGCTTCGCCATCCAGGTTTGACGGGGACGGGTGCGGCAAGAGTTGTAACCGTATGGTTAAGCTATGCGTCTGCTTGGACGGATGAAGTTTGTGGGCGCCGCAAAGCCTTGCGTGAAGATTGACTCCCGGGTGGAAACCGAGCGGTGGCGGCGCCTTGGCGTTGAGGGAATTGATTGCCGCGCTGCCCGGGCGGCGGGCAATGCGGCGTTCTCGCTGACCGTGAAGCTGCTTCCGGGCGAAGGCCTGATGGAAATGTTCGGCCGGTTGGGGGTGGCACTGAAGGAGTTGGACGCGGCGATCGTCAAGTTGATGATTTTCGGTTCAACGAGTGCGAGCCCGGCGGCAGCCGAAGCGATGCGGAGGGTTTTCGGGGGTGTCGGCTGGCCGGTGACGTGGGTGGAAGGGGCAGCCTGCGACGGGAATCTGGTTGGCGGGATGCAAGTCTTTGCGCTGGCCGGCAGTGCGGTTCAGAGAATCGTGCAGAACGGCCGCGTCGTCGGTTCCGTATTTGAAGAGGGTGGCGCGCGGCAATGCGTTCTGGGCGGGGTAGGTCCCAGAGAGATTTGTTCGAATCGAGCCGAACAGACCCGAGCGACCATCGGGCACATGCAGGAAGCACTCGGGCAAGCGGGTTTTTCATTCGCGGACGTGGTCCGCACATGGTTCTACATGGATGACATCCGCTCGTGGTACACCGAATTCAACGCGGTGCGGACGGAAATCTACTCTCGGATTCAGTTCCGCGCGGGCTCCCTGCCGGCCAGCACCGGAATTGCGGGACGAAATCCGATGAGGGCGGCGCTGGTTGCCGGAGCGTGGGCGGTGCGGCCGGTGGATGGCTCCGTGCAAATCCGGGAAGTGGCCTCCCCGTTGCAATGCCCGGCGACCGCTTACGGCAGTTCCTTCAGCCGCGCGGTGGAGATTTCCAGCGCGCATGGCAGGCGCCTGCTGGTTTCCGGCACCGCCAGTGTCGCCCAGGACGGAGAAACCGCTCATGTCGGAACGGCGCCGGCGCAAGTGGCTCTCTCGATGAGGATCGCCGCTGCCATTCTGAAATCGCGCGGCATGTCCTTCGCGGACGTCACGCGCGCCACCGCCTACTTCACCGCCGCGGCGAATGCGCCGCTCTTTGCCACCTGGCTGGCCCGGCACGGCCTGGGCACGCTGCCCGTGGTCTGCGCCTGCTGCGACATTTGCCGGCCCGATCTCTTGTTTGAAGTCGAACTGGATGCCATGCAAGTCGGCTGCTGAACCCCGGAAATTATTCGGGCAACTGCGGCATTTCAAAGAGGGCCCAACGTGCAGCAATAACGGTTGAGTTTTTTCCGAAGTGCGTTCTTTAATGGTAACCGGTTACGGACGAAACACACTATGGCTCAAGCAGACGAAACCGAAGTGTTGGTGGTCGGAGCGGGGCCGGTGGGAATGCTCACCGCGTTGCTGCTGGCTGAAAAAGGTGTCCCGGTCAGGATTATTGACAAGGAACAGCGCGCCACTACGCGCAGCTATGCCTGTGTCCTGCATCCCGGCACGCTTCGGCTCCTGGACGGGATCGGTCTTGGGCAAGAAGCGCTGAAGCAAGGCCGGCGCATCGAGACCATCGCCTTTTACGAAGGCGAGTCGCGGCGCGCGGAGATGAAGCTTTCCCAACTGCCCGGCAAGTTCCCTTGCGCGGTCGTTGTGCCGCAAAGCGCCTTCGAAGCCTTGCTGGAACAACGGCTTCGTCGGCACAGTCGTGTCCAGCTCCTGTGGAACCATCGGTTGTCGGATCTACGATGTGAACGAGACACGGTGCTGGCCACGATTGACAAGCTGGTGCAAAGCGCCAAAGGCTACATTATCCGCGAGTGGGATTGGTCGGTCCAAAAAACGTTGCAGGCCAGAGCCGCGTTCGTGGTGGGAGCGGATGGGCATGGCTCGATGGTGCGGTCGCGGCTGGGCATCGAGTACGCGCCGTTGGCCGACCCGCAGTTGTTTGCCGTGTTCGAGTTCGAGAGCGACCGTGATCCCGGCAACGAGGTGCGGATTGTGATGGCCGGGGAGACCGCGAACGTTCTCTGGCCGCTGCCGGGCAAGGGCTGCCGCTGGAGTTTCCAACTGGTCAAGACCAGGGAAGGCGGGGAATTCCCCGACAAAGAGCGCGAGGCGATATGGTCCATGCAGACGAACGTGGATCAGAACACCCGGGATCGGGTGGAAAAGCTGGCGCGGATCCGGGCACCATGGTTCCAGGGCAACATCAGAGACTTTTACTGGTGGGCGCACATCCGGCTGCAACCCAAGTTGGCCAGTCAATTCTGCAAAGGGCGCGCCTTGCTGGCGGGCGACGCCGCGCATCAGACCGGTCCGGTGGGAGTGCAAAGCATGAACGCAGGATTGTCCGAGGCCGAGGATGTGGCAGGCAAGCTGGCAAGTATTCTCCACGAAGGCGCCTCGCTGGAATTATTGGACAATTACAGCCGGGATCATCGGGACCGATGGGAAGGATTGCTGGGCCTGAAGGGAGGATTGCGCGCCACGAGCGGGATCAATCCGTGGGTGAAGGATCATTCCGCCAGGATTCTTCCTTGTATTCCGGCTTTGGGGGAGGATCTGGCGCATCTGGCAATGCAACTGGGATTCGATTTCTGAAAAGCGCTACTTTTAAGCAACACCAATTCCCGTAAAGATCTCGGCAAAATGCGGCAAGCTTTTCTTTCCGGGCGCTTCATGCTGGAGGTGTGACTTCCAACGGTCAGAAATCGGACCAAGCCGTTCGCTCGAACGAGGCGTTACGCCCCGGCAGACACGCGGCACATGTTCGACCGGGTGCTTTCGAGCATGGAGCCAAAGTGATCGAGAGGATTCGCAGCCTGATCATGACACGGGTGCCGGTTGGTTACGAGGATGAATTCGGATTCCACTTCGGAGCCCGCACAAAAGAGGCTGCGCCTCATCGCTTCGGGATCCCACCCTCGCCCGGACTCGTTTGACAGGGCTGACTCGACGGAGGTGCGACTTGGCTCATGGGTGAGAGAGACAACAGATTCGGGTGTGAGTTCGCTGTGTTGCGGGATTCTACTCCCTCCCCGCTCTTCCCCCCTGGCGACTCACACCCGGCTTTATCTTTCGAGACTGGTGTGATGACAGCATTGCCTTGCTGCGGGACCGGGGTTATCAGCCCTGGTCACCGGGGCTGCAGACTCCGCCCGTCGGGATGGAATGAGGCGGCATCTGTCTTGGCACGGAATTCGGCCGTAGAATTCGCTCGCCAAGCTGCCCGCTTTGTGCCAAGATATCAATGGCTTACGGGGGAGGGCATGAGGATGAGTAAGCCAAAGTGGTGCTATTGCACGAAAGAACGTAACAGAAGATATTGAGCCTTAACGCCTTACAATCCCCCTATTCGGAGCTATGAACCCCAAGATCTCTCCCCTCTTTTCGAACAACCTGAATCCGAGTTTCTTCCCGAGTCCTCGCCCAATCCTACCGGTTTACAGGCTTTGGTTGGGCCTGCTATTGGCTGCCGGGTTGATTTCCCAAGTGGCCGCGCAATCGAATATGGCGATCTACACTGATTCGCTTCAGAACAGTTGGAATAACTGGAGTTGGGGATCAACGATCAATTTCAACTACCACAGCAGCAGCCAATACATTCATAGCGGTTCTGCATCCATGTCGATTACGATGACCAACGGATATGCCGGTCTGTATCTCGAGCACGCGGATTTTGATTCCACTCCCTACGGCAATTTGACGTTCTGGGTTAACGGAGGGCCGAGCGGGAACCAGTCGCTGGCGGTGAAGGCTACCCTTGGTGGAACAGCCACAGCGAACCAATATAACTTTACGCCTTCCGCCAACACTTGGCAGCAGATCACAGTTCCACTTTCGACCCTCGGAGTTGCCAACAGCGCCAACTTCGACGGAATCTGGATTCAAAGCCAGTCAAGTTCGGCCCTGCCGGTTTTCTACGTGGACGACATGACCCTGCTTACCAATGGCACCCCGCCAGTCACGAACATCACCGTTGCGGTGAGCGTCAACGCGCAACAAAACCGGCACGCCATAAGCCCATTGATTTACGGCGTGGCCTTCGCGAACTCCTCCAGCGACCTCTTGGATTTGAATTGCCCGATCCACCGGTCGGGTGGCAACGCCGAGACCCGCTATAACTGGCTGATCGACGCGCACAATCGGGGAGCCGACTGGTATTTTGAAAGCATCGGCGATTCCCCTACCGGGACGCCGGGCGCCGATGCCGACAGTTTCATCAGCATGAGCAAGACCGGCGGCGCCGATCCCGCGATCACGATTCCAATGATCGGTTGGGCCTGCAAGTTGGGGTCTGGGCGCGCCAAGCTGGACAGCTTTTCCGTTGCCAAATACGGCGCCCAAACAGCGACCGATCCCTATTGGTCCGATGCCGGCAACGGCATCAGTACCGCATCGGGCAATCCTTACATTGTCAATGACCCGAACGACGCGGATTTCCAGACCAACTCCAATTTCCAAGTGGGTTGGCTGCAGCACATCACGAATACATGGGGTGTTTCCACGAATGGTGGCGTCAAATACTACCTTATGGATAACGAACACAGCATCTGGTTTTCAACACACCGTGATGTCCA